>Ga0265338_10000343_pt1 | contig 84846 bp, 90 predicted proteins | sample 42126metaG_FD_193579 | JGI IMG/M metagenome (GOLD analysis project Ga0265338, IMG submission 193579) | Rhizosphere microbial communities from Carex aquatilis grown in University of Washington, Seatle, WA, United States - 4-21-26 metaG | ecosystem: Host-associated > Plants > Roots > Rhizosphere...
TTTGTCTCTGAAAAAAATGGACACACCCTTATGGGCGATATGGCCGACTACTTGATAAGCGCTAAGATCGTAGCGCCGATTATTCGCAACTGGGGTTATGAAGCCGAGAGATCGATGCTTCCGTGTTACCAGCTCTCTGCGGATGACCTTGCGCTTGTGAAGCAATATTTGGACACGTCGATGGTTTGGAACCACTAAACGTTGCACTGTTAGGGTTAGCACGCCAAGCGGTTGACCATCTCCAAAATCGCGTAGATATCCGCTGGCTTATGCAAGCCAGCGGCGGCCTTCGTGCGCAGGCGTTTGTCGTCCACATGCCCGTCAGCCGTCATGATGGCGATGGGAATCTCTTTGAAACGCGAGTCCGCGAGCTGGCGCTCACGGAATTGAAACCCATCCATCACCGGCATCGTCAAATCGAGGATAATCAAATTCGGCAGAGGGTTTTTAGAGGCTAAAACATCGAGCGCCACCTGGCCGTTCTCCGCTACGTACACGTGATAGCCCTCGGAGTCCAAGAGCTCCTCGAGATTCATCCGAATATCCGGATCGTCTTCGACGATCAATACTGTTTTGCTCATTTGGCTTCCTCCCGATAGGGAAATTCCATACGAAACGTCAAACCCTGCCTCGGCACACTGCGCGCCTCAAGTTTACCGCCGTGAGCCTCGACGATGCGCCGGCAGATATAGAGACCGAGCCCTAATCCCTTACCGTCGCCAGTGGCCTTGGCACGCTCAAACGGTTCAAAAATGAGTTCGCAATCCTCCGTCGAGATTCCTGGCCCGAAATCCTGCACGTCAATTTTTAAATCATTGGGCAGCGGCTCGACGCGAATGACGACCGGCTTTCCGGGGGCGTATTTGCCAGCATTGGTGAGAAAATTGGTGAAGACTTGCTCCATCCGCACGGGATCCCAATTCATCTTCACAGACTGCGGACAAACCACCAGCACTTCATTTTTACTCTGCGCCAATATCGGGGCGAGACGCCTTACCGTCGAATTGATCAATTCGCACACGGAAACCTGCGACCGGTTGAGGGCAAAGTCGCCAGAACTCATGCGGCTGACGTCGAGCATCCGGTCTACAAGCGCAGACAGGCGGTCCACCTGGCGGTTGTCATCCGCGCACAATTTAGGCAAATTTTCAGGAGCGAACTCTTTTAAATTTCCGCGCTCGACATTTTTCTGGCGAATTTGCGTTTGCAATTTCAAAGCGAACAGCGGCGTTTTCAATTCGTGCGAGGCCATCGAAAAAAATTGGTCCCTCGCCCTCACCGCGGCCTCTGCGTGCGCCTTCGCTTTGCTCAACTCTTTCGTCCGTTCAATGACGCGCGCTTCGAGGCCGGCGTAGGCCTCCCTTAGTTCGTCCTCTGTGGCTTTGCGTTCCGTCAGATCGCGCGTGACCTTGGTGAAGCCGAGGAGCTTACGGTCCTCGTCATAAACCGGAGTGATGACGACATCCGCCCAAAACCGCGATCCGTCTTTGCGATACCGCCAGCCTTCCTCTTCAAAACGCCCATGGCGAATCGCTTCAGCGAGTTCGTGTTCGGGTTTCCCCGCGGCGCGGCCTTCGCTGTTGAAGAAAGCCGAAAAGTGTTTACCGATAATTTCGATCGCGCGATACCCCTTCATCCGTTCCGCGCCCAAATTCCAAGTCGCAACAAGTCCCTGGGGATTCAGCATGAAAATGGCATAGTCCTTCACGCTCTCGACCATCAGGCGAAAGCGCTCCTCACTCTGCTTGAGAGCGACCAGCATGATCCGCTTGTGAGTTAAGTCGCGCGTGACTTTACCGAAGCCGCGCAGGCTTCCGCTTTCATCTTTGAGAGCGGTGATGACTACGTTTGCCCAGAACCTCGTTCCGTTCTTTCGGATCCGCCATCCTTCCTCTTCATACTTTCCATTGGCGGCCGCGCGTTCCAGCTCATAGCGGGGGTGATCGCGCTGAAGATCTTCAGCCGTGTAGAAGCGGCTGAAATGACTGCCTATGATTTCCGTAGGGGAATAGCCCTTTAAACGCTGGGCGCCCGTGTTCCACGTCAATATGTAACCGTTCGGGTCCATCACAAACATGGCATAGTCCTCAACGGCATCGACTAGGAGTCTTAGAACTTCTTCTGTTTTACCAAGATTTGCTTCTGCATCTTTGCGGCGGCGGGTTTCAGAGAGCAGAGTGGTCTTGTTTTCCATCAATTCTCCGTGACTGATTCAACAATCGAGTTTATAGGCTCTTGAACATGAGTTTACAACCCCGAATCCTTTTACTCGAAGACAGTGATGACACCCGCGAACTCCTCATGAGAGCGCTCGAGATGCTCGATTTTCGAGTGGAGTGCACATCCACGGGTGAGGACGCTATAAAAAAGTTGGAGTCTGATGCAACTAAACCGGATTTGATTTTAACGGATCTCAATCTCCCCGAAATGTCGGGCGCCGATTTTATTTCGGCCGTGAAATCACGCAATCTTGCGCCGAAAAGTAAGATCGTGATCCTGTCCGCGAAACGTGGAGTGAGGGAAACGGCCGATGCTCTCGGCATCGACGGTGGCATCCAAAAGCCCGTTGACTTGGACAAACTCGACACAGAATTGCGTAGTATTCTAGCAAGTTAAACACTTCGATACTGGTTTCACCGCTTATTTTTTTGACTCCCCGCCAAAGGTCTAGCTCACCCCCCTTTCCGTGTTACCGTTTTTGGAAACTTTTGCATCCTAAGGGGGGAAAGCATGAAAGTACTTGCCGCAATTATTGCGTCTTTAATCGTCTCCGCACCCGCATTCGCTGAACCTGTCGTCGTCATGATGAAGGCTTCGCCGAATCTCATGAAGCCGAACGTGATGAACGCCATCCGCGCGAAATTCGACGTGAGCGAATATCGCGAAGTGCGTATCAATCCCGTCGCCGGCGATCACGCGGTCGTCTATTTGTTGTCGAAAAAATATCACCGCTTCGACATCGTCTCGGCGAACCTCGACAAAAACAACAACGTGACTTCGATCACGTCGAACTACAAATTGACGGCGCAAGACCGCAAGGCCACGGCCTCGCCGAAATGCCCGGACACTTCGACTCAGTTCATCGCTTTCGCGCCGAACACCGACGACACCGAACAAGGTGTGACGGTTGCAGTGGCCAACGAAGCGATCGCCAAAGGTCTGAAGACCGTGCAATTGCTCGAAGGCAAAGCCACCACTCAGAACTACTTGGATTACATGAGCTGCCCGAATCTCGTCGGTAACTTCTATGACGGCGATTCGAATCCGGAAGAGTTCATCACGGTTGACGGAACAATTTCCGCTTCGACGATCGCTGAGATGAAATGGAACAACAAAGTCACCAACATCTGGGTGGCGTGCGAAGCGTACAATGCACCGATGCTCCCGGCTGTCGAAGAGTCCGCGCAAGCGCAGAAATACGCCGCTGGAATCAACGACTTGATGGTTGGTCCGAGCGACAATGCCGCTCAGTGCGCGATGATCGCGGCGATCGACGGCAAAAACATGACCGAGTCGTTCCAAGCTTGCTACAAGCAGTTTGATGATCCGCAAGACCAGTGGGGCTTCGGCGGCCACGGTTCAGACAGCTTCGGCGAATAACAGCTAGAGATTGATGCGGGGCTGACACCTAATTGCCAGTCCCCGCCCTACCGATTACAGTCGCCGCCCATGAACACCCGTCACTTGGCGATGTACTTCCATGATCAGTCCAAACGGATTCAGAGCTGTGCCCGACAAGTTGTCGACAAGGGCAATCGCAGCGCTGTACACGATTTGCGCGTGGCGGTCAGGAGGTCACGCTCCGTACTCAATTTGCTAAAGCCCAAGGCCAACGGCCTCGATCATCAGTTGCGTCGACTCGCCAAGGCGCTCGGCGCCGTGCGCGAGTTGGATATCGCCGATCGCGATGCGAAGGCTTACGGGTTGAAAACCAAAAAGCTTAAACGCCAGCGCAAGAAGAGAATCGAGAAGGCGAAACGCCACATTGAGATCTCGCAGAAAAAATTTGGCAAGAACCTCGTGCAAACCGAAGACCGCCTCGCCAAAGCGCCTCTCTTCCTCGACAAGAGAGTGGAAAAGTTAACGGACCAACTGAGCCACTGGCAACAGCATGTGCCGAAGAAGGCAGACGCGCTTCACCAGTTTCGTAAGACCGTAAAAAAATCCCGCTACACGCTTGAAGCTCTTGGAAAAAATGCCCAGCCCCTCGAGAAACTCCAGGACATTTTGGGAAGAGCACACGACCTGGAAGTTTTAGAATCGCTCAAGGGCCGCCAACCAGCGGTTCACGCCGATCTTCGACGCTACCGCCGCGACGCTCGGAGACTCGCGCCGCCGGCGATCGCGTACGCCATCAAGCACCTTGCAATTCTCGGCCACAGCAATGAAAATTAGGTATGGTCGTTTTCGACTTCACAAAATATAAGGAATTCGTCGTCGCCCGCATTCAAGAAATGCCCAAGCGCGGCCACGGCCAATTCCGCAAAATCGCAGCCCATCTCTCGACCAACTCGGTGACCATTAGTCAGATTTTCAACGGTGACCGCCACCTGACGGCCGAGCAAGCGGTGGAACTCGCCGAATTTTTCGGATTATCGTCTTTGGAAAGCGAGTACTTCGTGGCACTCGTCGAACGCGAACGTGCCGGAACGCAAAAATTAAAAAAGTTTATCGACGCCCGCCTCGCCCTCATCAAAGACAAAGCGCAAGATTTGAAAAGCCGCTTGAAACACGATGGCGTTCTGCCCGAGGAGGCCAAAGCGATTTTTTATTCCGATTGGTTTTACAGCGGCATTCGGCTCCTCACGTCGATCGAGGGCTTTGACAATCCCGACGCCATCGCCGCTTATTTTGGATTGTCGCTCGCAAAAACCAACAAAGTGCTCGAATTTCTAACGAGCCGCGGTCTATGCGTCAGTGAGAACGGCAAACTGAAAATGGGTCCGAGCAGCACGCACCTTGAGGCGAGCTCGCCGCTGATTTCGCGGCTGCACACGAACTGGCGATTGAAAGCCATCGAAAAATTTCCAAGCCTCACCAGCCAAGAGCTGTGTCTGTCTATGCCGTGCTCAATGTCTGAGAGCGCTTTTAAGGAAATCCGCAAAGACCTGGTCGATTGCATCGAGCGTATTACGAAGGTCATTGACTCGTCTCCGAGCGACCATCTAGCGTGCGTGAATATCGATTTCTTCAAGTTTTGAGGAGAGCTTGTGACCCTAAAAGATTACTTCGACTCAATCATCAAGCGCCTCGAAGCCAGCGACGCCGTTACCAATGCCGGCAAAGATGCCAACGGATTTTACCGCCCCACGCGCACGATCCTGCTTCGCCAATTGAATGTGTTAAAGGACCTGCACAACAAGCCCATGGCCCGCAAGATGGTCCAAGACGCCTGGAAAGACGTTGTGAAAGATCTGCCACCCGAGTGGCTGGTTTTACCGCCGGAATTGAAGGCCGAGCTTAAAAAGATTTTGCAGGATGCGCCCTGAAATTGACAGGCGCCCGCCCGGCCGCTAGCTAATGGGCCATGGAACCCACCAAACCTAAAAATTTATTGGTCGAATTGGCCAAGAAACAAGCTGCAGAACAAGCGGCCGGCAAACGGTTTCAATTTTTGGGAGAGGATCTCAATGGGCGCCAGTCGAAGCGCATTGAAAATCGCTCCTACACGTGGCGCGGCGGAAGAAACGGCCAAGGCAAGCCGTAAGTTTACAGCATCGTGACTGCCACATCGGCAAGAAGAACTCCTAAAAACAATATAATCGAGACAGCGACGAACCTGTTCATTCGAACACTCCTTTTTCCTCGGAGTGAAAGACTTCAAAGGATGTGCCGGCCAAGCGTATCTTAGCCGCTTTTAAGTCGAAACTACCGGCTGGGTGCCGGCGTTTGCGGCTTTTCGCAAGTTTTGTCAACCGGGTGGCAAACCAGGCCAGGCGCGCAGAAACCAGTGTGAGTCGGATCGCAGGCCTCAAAGATCTGGCCTGATCCCGGCGCACGCGTTTGACACGTCAGCACGCCATCGGTGCGAGCCGCGCAACCTAACTCCGGTCCGCAGAAAAACACACTCTGCTCAGAGCCAGGCCCCGCGCACAGTTGATTGAGAGTGCCTTTTTGCACGACGCCGCCGGTGCAAGCTTTCACGCCGTCGCCGCGGTCTGTACACGCCAGAGGAAAGCGGCACGCACCAATGGCATCGCCGCACAGAGCGCCGTTCGTGCCGCCGCTCGGATCTTTCGACAGAGGCTTCACAGCAAACGCCGCAATACTCTTCGCCTTCAAGCGCGCGCAGTAGTCGCCCACTGGGACGTTCAGCGCATCCACCGACATGACGCCGTCCTTGAATAAACTCAAGTCTGGATTGTCACTCAAAAATTTCGGACCGAAATTTTCCGCCAACATCGCATCGAAATAGTCATTCGCGCCGAGGAGGCGATACGTTATTGAGGCAAATCCGCCTTTGCCCGACTGTGTGACCTCATTGACCGGCGCAAAGACATCCGCCGGAAGCTCCGGGATGTAACCGAAGAGCAAGTAGCGCAGCTTGGCCATACGCGCGAGGTACGCCGGCTCGAGGTACTTCTCCTGCGCGAACAGGTAGTCTGCCGCATCTTCGCCTTGGAAATTCGTCGCCACTCGGGCCGCGGCGTCGCGATTCAAATGCGCCAACGGAACGGCCAACGCGTCAATAAGCGGCAGAGTCGTATTCGCGAGGAAGTCGGCCTCACTGAGATTTGAGCGTTTGCCCGTCTGGGTTTTCCAAAAAGCGTCGGTCATGTCCGAATGCTGGAGCTGTTTCGTATCGATCGAATATTCGAAATCGATATTGATATCCGAAATGTCTTTCATCAGCCATTTCTCATGCACAGTCCGTGAGTCCGCCGGCAAAAAGGATTGAATGTCGGCACAATTCATCAGCGCGCCGGCAATCGCGTACTGGTAATTCGTGTATCCACTGAATTTCTGCATAGACGCCGCACCCTTGCGGCGGGCCGTTTCGTAAACATGTTCGGTGAATTTCTCATTCGGTTGGCCGGGAAATATTATGTTCCCGTCTTTGTCTGTCAAATAGTTCAATTTCAGATCTTGGTAAATCGTGCCACGTACCGGATCGTTTTTCACCGCCAAGAATTTTTGAAACGCTGCAAACTCTTCCGAGCCCCGCGGAATCAAATCGGCGCCGCCGCCGTACACGCGTTGCAATCCATCGAGGGGACTCCAGTGAATATTGCCAAAGCCTTCATCACCCGAGCTCGAGTGGCAAGCCGAACAACTGAACACGGCGCCGCCGGTCTCCTGCCCGATTTTGTCGAAGGGCAGAAATGCGTTATCGGCCTTTTCATAAAATTCAGGCGTGCCCGTAGGTCCGCCGAAATTGATCAAGTCGAATTTCAACTGCGTCGAAGCCGGATCGAACTCCACCACTTCAATTAAGCGGTCGCCCTTCTTCGACATGTCTGAGGTTAAGTGCACCGTCAGATTCCCGCTCGACATCACGATGCGCGGAAATTCGTCGGTCACCTGATCGCCATGCAGGGCGAAGCTCTTGCGTTCGAGAATCGCACTTTGCAAAAGTGGTTGATATTGCGGCGTCGTTGCGAGGAAGTGCAGCATCGCCTGCGAGGAGGTGATATTGTTCGCGAGCAAGTCGGCCTGCAAGCTCCGGAATGTGGGTGTGATTGGCGTCATCGGACCATCCGCCGCCGCGGCTTGCACGAACGCCAAAGCCAACCCTAGAGCCAAAATTCTGAAAATCATTGGAATCCCCCCGGACCCCCGAGAACCTATTGGGAAGTGGCGACTTCCACAACTCAATTGGTCCTATCTCCACAATGAGAATTATTTATAACTTCAGCCCAAGGAATTCGCATTTTTTCGTCCACCCCTTCGACATATGCGCGGCTCCCAGACGCGTCGGCCGGAAGTTCCATTACGAGACAATTTATGTGTGCGAAACCGCCTAGGAATTTTCAACGCGAATTTTCGGCCAAGGTATAAAATTTGCTCAGATTTCAAGTCACCATGATCAAAGTGATACTCGTTTCTCTGACTTTGGTTCTCGCACATTCGGTCTACGCTCAACCCTCAGACGGCACGGTCGGAGCCACAGGCAATCAGGCTGTAGCAACCACCGTCGGTGCCACAGACAACTACAATGACGGCTGCGACCACGATAAAAAATACGAACATTGGAAGCATGAAGCCGAAGAGCATCCCGATCCCGACGGCCAGCCCAATCACGAGATGATGGAACACGCGCGCCACGAAAGGCACCTCGCCCGCCAAAGCAATTTACAAGCGCGGGAATTCGCCAAGGAGGCCCTCCAAGCCTTGGCCTCACGCGGCCAGCAGACCACAGCCCAAGCGGCACAGGCCACAATGCCCGATGGTTCGCCGATCAACGTGGCTTTGTTGCAAAAGATTGCTAACCTTCCCGTCACTGGTGACTCAGGTGATACCACGGACACCGGTTCCGCCGGCTTCCACATGAACGCTGACAATCCGACGGCTCAATCTGCGCAAAGTTCCGCTGACAGCAACGGCGTAGCCGCACCACAAAATGCGCCAGTCGTGTATGTGGGCTCACAGCCTGGCACGATCACAGGCGGAGGCGGCATCAATGGTGCCCGCTCGCTCGCGATGCCAGGCAGCCGCTTTGGCTCAGCCAACACCACGCTTGACGCTAACGGAAACCCGCTTAAGCGACCGCCGCCTGACCTCAAGGCGCAATCCACAGAAACCATCGCGGCCGATCATATCGTAACTCCCGCCGACGGTCAGAAAGACAAGAAGACACTCGCGGCCAATCGCGCCTTAATTATGCGCCAAATGGGCTTAAGATCTCCGGCGAGCGTCGAAGAAGAAGGTCCATACCGCGCGAAGACCGAAGACATCTTCGCGGTCATGCATAGTCACTATAAAAATATGAATGACATTGGGTTGTTCTATGACGTCGGCGCGGTTCCCCCGCCTTCACCGGGCCCGTCGCGCAACCCGCCGTCTTTCGCACCCGGCTGGTAAATTCTAATACGCCCACGGATCCGAACGCTCGATCGCAAGAATCAATTCGCGCAAGCGTTTAGCGAGAAGGTTGTTCCCCGTCAAAATCTTAAACCCGATTTGATTGTGCCCGTTTTCATCGACGCGCACGCGGCGCAGCTCTACGGGAATCAACATGCCTTGTAAGTGGTGCGGCTGCGCGAATTCAAGATTCAGGCGCGAGCCGATGCTATAGCTCTTCAATTTCTTGGTCAGCTCAATGCCGATGCCGTTCAAGCTCAAATCGCGCCCCGAAGCGCGGATCGGCTTACGGTTCGGACAATGTAAGAACACAACGCCGCCCCAAGAGAAACGCGGCTCTTTGCGTTCACGGCCGATGATCTCGCCGTTCGGCGTGATCTGGAGCCGTGTCAGCTCGGAGTTCTCCTCAGGTGAAACGTCGTCGGCTGATGCATAAACTTGGAAGATTTTCGCTCGGGGTGCCATAACTACTTTTCGGTCGAACCTTGAGGTCCAGTTAGAGAATTGCCGCGGACGGTCCTAGTTCTACTGGGACTCAATCGCCGTAAACTTTTTTGACAAGATTCGTGGCTTTGGGGGTGGCGCACCGTAGTTACTCCTCGCGATCGCTAGCTGTACGCTCGGCAACGTCCCGATTCATCACACTCAGCTGGTAGTTACGTGTTGCACCTTTTTTCGCTCTGCGGTCGACGATCTCAACTTCGTTCTTGCGGTACGCGAGCGCGCGTTCGACTCGGAAGGTAACATCGCGGACCACGAGATTCATGGTTTCGGCGAGCACGCCCGGTCCAGACGCACTAACTTGGCTCGTGTAAGTAAATGCCCACTTGTTCAAGCGGCGGTCGAAGACATTTAATTGGATGGCCACTTTGGCCGTCTCATCTTTCGGTCTCTTACCGTGACAGTTCTCGAAACTGCGCACTGATCCCGTGACGAGAAAGCGCGCTTTCGCCTGAGTCCTCACCACAGTAAATTCAGGGTAACTCGCAAAGAACGATGTCACCTGCCTTTGAATTTTTTGGGGAAGATCTTTATGGTGAATGGCACAAGCACCAAGCACTTGCTTGTCTTCAATGCCAACAATGGCCATCGCATCGCGCGCCCATGAGCGCGCCGGCAACAATACCAGTAAGATAAGAACTAGCTTCATTTGAGACGCCCCGCTTTACGTGAACCTAAGCGCCATAATGTTCACGTTCCATACCCGTGGGCCCTTGTTCAAGCCCCCGCGAACCGTCAAATCGGAAAGCGGTGATAGTTGTTTGGTCAGATTTCGCGGAATTTACGTATGAAACTGAGACGCAATCGTTTGCCACACTTTGTCAGAATTCAATGGTTTGGCGATATGGGCATTGCAACCAGCCGCGCGCGTACGCATCTCATCTTCCTTCATCGCATGCGCTGTGACCGCGATAATGGGTTTGTGAAAACCTTTTGCACGCAGAATTCCAGTCGCCTCAAATCCATCCATCTTCGGCATCTGAATATCCATTAACACAGCGTCGTAATCGTCCGTCGCACACCTATCTATGGCCTCAGCGCCGCTCGCGGCGACGTCTACGCGCGCACCTTTCACCTCGAGCATACGCTTGGTGAGATACAAATTGTCCTCGGAGTCATCGACAACCAAAAAGCGTCTGCCGTTCAGTGCACTCGTATCTGCGCGGGCGCGCGTGCGGTTCACCATAAGATCGGAGCCTGCGGCAATGCGCGTACGAAGTCTGAGCACGAATTTCGCGCCACTCTTCGTGCCTTCATAATCCAAATCGCCGCCCAAACCTTGCGCTAACTTCTTCGAGAGGGCGAGCCCGAGACCTGTACCGCCAAAATTGCGTTTCGTGCTGGCGTCGGCTTGCGTGAAAGGCTTGAACAAATGGTCGCGCTGATCGGGTTTGATGCCAATTCCAGTGTCAGTCACCGAGATCGCAAGATCGACCAACTCTCCGTCGGTCACCGCCCGCTCGACCGCCACGGTGATTCCACCGATTTCAGTAAATTTGACCGCGTTGCCCACCAGATTAAATAGGATCTGGCGAAGACGCGTCGGATCCGAAACCACGCGCAGGCCTTGAACCGCTGGCGTTTCACACTCGAGGTCAATGCCCTTCGCGCGCGCTTGCTGGCGGAAAGTCTCGCACACCTCACCCAACAGGCCTTCGAGCGGAAAATCCAGGAATTCAAAATTCAATTTTCCCGATTCAACTTTGGCGAGATCGAGAATGTCATCAATAATAGTGGTAAGAGATTTGCCATTGCGCCGGATGGTCTCGAGAAATTGGATACGTTCCGCTTCAGACGTTTCGCGCTCGCCGAGAAGGTCGGCAAAACCCAAAATCGCGCCGAGCGGGGTGCGGATTTCATGCGACATATTGGCAAGGAAGAACGTTTTCGCGCGATTGGCGCGCTCGGCAAGATCCCGCGCCTCTTCCAGTTCGAGTTTCATTTCATTCAGCCGGCGGTTCGCCAGGCGCAATTCCATCAGACGCATGGTCTGCTTCGCCAGCAAGCTCAAAAGGCTAAGCTGTTGCGAGTTCAATTCGCGGGGCTTTTGATCGATCGCGCAAAGAGTGCCGATGCGAAACCCATTGGAAGTCAGCAACGGCTGAGCCGCATAAAAGCGAATGTGAGGTGGATTCACAACTAGCGGATTATTCTTAAAGCGCTCGTCCAAATGGGTATCGGGAACGACGAATGTCTCACCTTGTTTGATGGCGGTGTCGCAGAACGAATTGTCACGCGGAGTTTCGCAGACCTCGAGACCGACTTTGGCTTTGAACCACTGGCGATCGCGGTCAACCAATGAAATCAGGCTAACGGGGCAGCCCGTAATCTCCGCCACAAGTTTGACGACGTGATCGAATTCCACTTCGGCTTCAGAATCGAGAAGCTCGAGTGACATGAGTTCTTCTAAGCGGCGTTCGTCACTTTCGATAAATTCATTCAGCGGACCGGTCATTCCTAAAAGCTAGCATGCAGTACTAGAGTCGTCATGAAATTTGGAAGCGGCTAATTTTGAGCTTACGGCCGCGCTCGCTCGACGCACGTTCCCTAGACATACAAAAATGCTATGGTTAGGTTCGCTACATGCAAATTCGTCCAATGGAACTCAAAGATTTGGAGCTCGTGGCTGTGCTCGCTGGACAGCTTGGTTATCCGACAACTCTCGATCAGATCCTTCCGCGCTATCAAGAAGTGACGGGTCTATCGGGATTATTTGTTGCCGAATCCGCGGGCGGCGATGTTGTGGGCTGGGTGCAAGTGAACCGCGAGGCGCAGAATTTAGTGTCCGAAGCCCGCGCCGAAATTTGCGCGTTGATTGTGGACGAAAATCACCGCGGCCTCGAAATCGGCGCGCAGCTCGTTCAGGCCGCGGAGGCGTGGGCGCGCGAAAAGAATCTGGACCTCGTCCGCGTCCGTTCAAATGTCACGCGCGAGCGCGCGCACAAGTTTTATCAGCGCGAAGGCTATTCGATCAAAAAGTCGTGGCATCTCTTCGTTAAGAATTTACTCTGATTGAGTCTTTGAGACGCTTCAGCGCCTTGCGCTGCTCTTCGAGGGCCGTTTTGGCGGCCGTCGATTCCATCCAGTCGCAGTGGTGTTCAAGCGCGTCCGTGACGATCTCCATCACTTTCACTCGCGCATAGTCCTTGTCGTCCGCGGGCACGAGCGTCCAGGGCGCCGTTTTCGTGTCTGTCTCAAAAAATGCGCGGTCGGCCGCTGCGACATACTTATCCCATTCGCGATGCGCTTCAATATCGTCGTCCGTTAGCTTCCACTGCTTATAGGGATCTAACAGCCGCTCTTCAAACCGGTTGAGCTGCTCTTCCGAATGAATCGACAAATAAATTTTCACGAGGTCGATGCCGTCGTGGACCAGCATTTTCTCGAAGTGATTGATTTCGGTATAAGCCTCGTCCAGACGCTTCGGCGGAGTTAGCTTTTTCACGCGTTCGACCAACACGCGGCCGTACCAGCTTCGGTCGAAGATCGCAATCGATCCTGGCGCCGGGAGGGCTTTCCAAAAGCGATAGAGGTAGTGCTTCTTCTGATCGATGGGCGCCGGAGGCCCGATTGGATGCACGCGCACCCCGCGCGGATCAAGAGCGCGCGTCAGCCGGCGAATGGCGCCACCCTTTCCCGCGGCATCGGGCCCCTCAAATATCACAATGACGCGCTTACGCGAATGCCAAATGCCTTGCTGAATTCGCAGCATCTTGAGCTCGAGCGGCCCTAGTTTCTTCTTAGAATCCGCATTAGAGAGTGTAGGAGAGTGCCCCTTGGCAAGCAAATGGGAGAGGCGTGACTTCGCGTGCTTCATGGCGGCAAATTTAAACCTTCCCAGGTCCAAGGGCAATGTCCCAGTTCGAGACACCCGCACAAATCCGCTCGCTTAGCGCCCCATAGTGGCTCACACTGGTTAAGATCGTTTCGAATCGCGCCGATTTTATAAATAACTGGAGCATTCAAAATGCAAATACCCCCACGGTTCAAGCAGCCCTTGAAGTTTGTCCTTCTGACTCTCGTTCCTGCGGCTTTTATCGCTGTTGTTTTCCAAAACTGTTCTGATTCTGGATTACCCGACAATTTGAATGAGCAGAGCAGCACTGCCGGCTCTGTTCCGAACAACGGCATCCAGTCTTCCGACGGCGATGGCATCGGCACGGTTCCTCCGCCTCCGGGAGCGAAATATTGCCGCTTCTTTATGACAGGCGGGAACTATTGGAAAGTGCCCACCGATTTCAATAGCAATGTGAACACGGTTGAAGTTATCGGTAGCGGAGCTGACGGCGGCGGTAACACGCGCGGTGGCGGCGGTGGCGGAGCTTACGCGAAGAGCGTGAATGTCGCCCTGCCCGCCGGTCAAACTGTAATGTACAACGTTGCCCACCTTTCGGGAAGCTATCCATTGAGCGGCCATGGCACCGCCACCAGCGGCGGCGATGCGTATCTTTGTAACTCGACTGCAAACTGCGGCTCGCTACAAGGTTCTGCGGTTGTCGCCGGCGCCGAAGGTGGCTGGACAACGACGAACAGTGCTCCGCGCACGAGCCAAGACTCGGGCATTGACGAAGTCGGAGGCATGGGCGGACGCGCGGCCGCCAGTGTGGCGCGCGGAACAGGCTCAGTCGCCTATTCCGGCGGCCGCGGCGGCGATTGCTATATTGATTGTTCGTATAGTCCTAGTTCGGCTCCCGGAAGCGGTGGCGGAGCTGCAGGCCCGCACGGCAACGGAATCGACGGCGGCTCGGGAGTTGGCCATGGCGGCGCAGGTGATGGCGGCTACGGCGGCGCGGGCGGTGGCGCAAGTTCAGCGGGCGCGAACGGCACGGAGTGGGATGCGTCCCACGGCTCCGGCGGCGGTGGCGGCGGATCGGTTGTGAATGTCGGCGGAGCGCGCGGCGGTAACTTCGGCGGTGGCGGTGGCGGCGGCGGAAACGACGCCTACGGAACCATCACGGCGGCCGATGCCAGTGGCATCGGCGGCGGCGGTTTGATTGTCGTTACGTATCTTGGAGTCAATTGCCAGTGAGGCTTAGTTCTTGGGCGGGACGATCGTTCCGCTCAATCTTGAAGACGCCCACTTTTTAATAACACTTTGAGCGACACTGATCGCGTCTTGGTCGTCCCGATTGCGGCGCAGGAACGAGAGGTTGCTGCCCGAAGATTCGCCGTAGCCCATCGGCTCAAATGTCGCGGGCGCACCCTCAAGGGCAGTGAAATTTCCATACAAATAGATGGCTTGAGTTCCAGGTCCGACGTTGATGAAGATCTGCACGATATAGCGGCCTTGCTTATCTCCATCGAGGGCGAGGTAGCGCACGAAGAACTTGTCGTATTGATTGATGATACGCTTTTGGTCCAAGCTCATCGAGTCCACATAGCTTTGGTAGACTTCAGGAGGCGTGTTGCCTTTCTCGCGCAATTTGATCTCGCCGAGGTCGGTCACGGCGGCACATTCGTCGTCCTTGTTTTCCACGGCAAAGCAGATTTTGGAGCCGGTCGACCACACATCGGGAGTGGAACGGACGGCGAATTTCTTGTCATAGGCGACATCGGTAGCTGCCGCGAACGAGCTAACCGTTGCACAAAAGGCAAGCACGACTGTAACTATTGCAGAACGCATATAAACCTCACGTTTTAAAATCCAATATTCGCAATAGATACAAAGACTGTGCCCGTCTTCGCACATTAGTTGCAGAATTAAAAAGTCGTGAATGGAGGTCACACATGGAAGAACAATCTCTTCAATCCCGCGTCAGTTTCCCCGAACTTGCCACAATCGCCGGCACACGCTTTCTTGCCGGAGTCGGCTTAGGACTCTTGCTCTCGGCTGGACTCAATCAGACGAAACGCAGCGCTTTCGGTTGGTCACTTTTCGGCATTGGTTTGGTCTCAACAATCCCCTTAGCTGTGGACGTTTTGGGACGCAGATTTTATGGCCGGTCATTTTTTAAGGAAGCGTTCCGCCGCATCGAAGGCGACGCGGCACAGATGACGCACTAAAAATATTAGATTCCGCTGTTATGACACTCGCCGGGATTGAAGTCGAATCCCGGCAGGCCATCGATGCCTAAGTGCCATCCGCCGTTTTGTGGGTAAATCTTGAGCCAGTGGCCCGTCTCCAGACGGACTTCGTAGCTCAGGTTCTCTCCGTACTGGATGGTGCCGCCCACACCTTGTCCCATGATATTGCCGGCGCCCTGGCGGACTAAAACATCCACCAGCGGGTTGCTCATTTGATAGTAAGGCGGTTGGTTAGCATAGACGCCGACCGTGAACTGGGCGCCAGTGGCCGGGTTGTTACAATCCAGCACCGGCATGGCGAATGTTTGAATCGAAAACAGGCTCAGAGCGAAGAGTAGCTTCATTGTGCGAGATTCTTCGAGATGGATTTGATTTCGCAGCTCGAACCTTTCTTAGTGACTTCGATTTTATAGGAGAATTCTCCCGACTCTACATCGTGAATTCCGGAGTTATACGAACCGTCTTTGTTCTCGCTGACCCACGGCGATCCCGAAGACGAACCATCATCGCCTGCTTTCTTGGCGACGGCGTCGAAAACAACGGCCGGGCACGACTGAGCTACGGATTTGTTCATGTCGATCACGCAGATTTGACCTTGCATGTGCACAGGTACGTTCCAAACCAAGGGTTCGTCTGTGCGTTTGTTCGGTTGGGAGTACTGGTAGAGCTTGTCGCTCACCTTCTTCGCAGTCGCGCCGTTCGTTAGGTAGCCTTGATCTTCAAATTGACCTTCGCAACCTAATTTGGCCGCGTCGCCGGCAGCCAGCTTACGGCAGTCGTCTTCCCAGTGCGGGTTAACGGCGGGATCTTGCGTGATCACTTTGCCTTTACCCGATTTGAGCAAATCGTCGGAGAGTTCGACGAGCTGGCCGTTAGGGAATGCCTTTGCCGGGCGGAAATTGCTGAACGTGGTGAAGCCTTTCACGCCGGAAACCTTGGTTCCCGTGACGTCAACTCCGCCGTTCACGAAGTGCAAAGAATCGCCGTCGACCGTAAGAATCGCGGGCGTAGTGTAACCGAGTTTGGTGCCATCGCAGATATAGCTTTCAGCGGCGAATGCCGACGCCGAAAACGCGAGCGCTGTGGCGATAAAAACGTATTTCATAATTGGAAATCTCCTTGATTTGTTTAGGAATATTTCGAAACGGAAAAGGTATAATCCAAAGCTTTCCCTTTTAGAAACAATAGTTTCTGGAATGTACATGTTATAAGCCGGCGGACCTGCGTATAACTCGGGCATGGATCGTTTTACGCCTCTCCAATTCAACCGTGGCCCCCTTCTCCCGAACCGGGTCGTCGTGCCGCCGATGGCTTCGGGAACGGCAGACGATTTGGGATTTGTTACAAAAGAAACCCTGACTCACTACGGCCAACTGGCGCAATCGGGCGCGGGACTCGTCATTGCGGAATACACCTTCGTTCATCCGAGCGGCAAGAGCGAAGACAATCAGTTGGGCAATATCTCGGAGGCGCAAGTCACCGGCCTTGCGGAATTGAAAACGGTTATGAAGGGCCATGGCGCGCTCGCCGGCCTGCAACTCACCCACAGCGGCGGCAAATCGAGCCGCGCGATGACGGGCGGCCAGTTTATGAACCCCAGCGGGATTCCCGTTCCCGTCAAAGGCGAAGCGCTTGAAACGCCTGACGCCATGTCCGCCGAAGACATTCGGCTGTGGAAAGATGCTTTTGTGGAAGCGTCCTTGAGAGCTGCTCGCGCCGGATTTGAATTGATCGAGTTTCATTCGGCGCACGGCTATGGCTTGAATCAATTTCTATCCCCGCTCACGAATCAGCGCACAGATCTCTATGGCGGCAACGCAGAGAACCGCTCGCGCCTGCTCCGGCAGATCATCCACGAAGTGCGCGGGCTCTTGCCGAACATTTTGCTTTCCGTGCGCATGCCGGGGCAGGATTTTCTGGAAGGCGGATTGACCTTGAACGAAACCATCGCGTTGGCGCGGGCGCTCGAGGATTTAGGCGTCGATGTCTTGCATATTTCTTCAGGCATTGGTGGCTGGAGGCGGCCGGCGCCCCGCGTGGGTGAAGGGTACTTGGTGGCCGAAGCCGAGCGCATCCAGGCGACGGTTGACCTGCCCGTGATCGGCGTCGGCGGCATTGAGACCGCACAATATATAGATGAGAGCTTGAGGGCCCGCCGGTTTGCACTGGCGGCCGTGGGCCGTGCGATTTTAAAAGATCCTGCCGACTGGGGCGCGCGAAATCTCGGCGCTATTTAATGACTTGGCAATCAATCATCAAGCGGGGCTTGACTCTGAACAAAGCGAGCGATTTGCCTTCGAGCACGGACTTGCCTTTGGCCGCCTCGCGCAGATTCCAATCCGGCAGAGACTTTTCAGTTTGCGTGTGGGATTCGGTGGCTTTGAAGTGATGGAGCTCCGTCCACTTGCCCGCAGAACAACTCGCGGCCACTGACAGCGAGTACTCGGTACGCGGAAGGCCGCCGCCATCGAAGTCGATGCGCGAGCGCTTTGAGAATTGATAAAGCGTCACTTGCGCGAGCACTCCGGGATTCACCTTTTGCAGCTTCATCATCATCACGATGTGATTGGGCGCCTGTGGCTGGTCCTCGCCGAGATCGATCTTTTTGATCTGGCCGAAGTTCGCGTCCCCATCGTCGCCAAACGCGTTTAAACTCAAGACTGTCAGAAGTAGGATAAGAATTGCGCGCATACCTCAGCTTAGCACTGACCTACGCATAGATAGAGCGTCGAATGCTGAACAAGCCCATCGTCTGGGTGAGCGGATTCCTTTGTCTGAACTGTGGAACGCCCACTAAAATAATTTTGTGGAGGTCTGACGTGAAACTTACTCTCGCGCTACTCACTCTCGCTCTCGTTTCCTGCGCCATGGTCCCCTCATCTGACCGCTCGCCAGCCGCAGCGCCATTTTCCGGCCGCGAAGCTGCCGGCATCGCCAGTGACGATCAGTTCTTATCGATGAGCAATGGCTCCGACGGTTTGGTCCGCGGCGGCGGCTCCATCAAGTTCGTCATCGACTTGCGCGACCATCAGAACCCCACGCGTAATAATCTTTCGACCGCGACCATTCACTATGTGAATGGCCGCTTCGGCGAGCCGAATGTGCCGCAATCGCAGAAGCTGCACTATTACTTCGTGCGCGCCAATTTGAAGCCGACATTTGACGACGGCAAAGACGATTTTACGGCGATCTCCGATTTCAACAACTCGACGTACTTCAGCAAGGATTTGTCACAACGTTTGTTCCTGGTGGGAACAATTCAGAAATATTCAGCCACGATTCACGGCACCGCTAAATCGTTTTACGGAATTCAATTTTATCCCCAGGACCTCGCGCATGACGACATCATCGATTTTGCTGTCGGAAAAATCAAAGAGACGTTCACGGTTCCCGGCGCTTCGTTGGCCTTCGTCGCGCAAGGTTCGCAGCAGACGGTGGACCTGAAGCTGCCGATTTCCGATCATTTTTCGATCGACGAATTGATCGCGGGCCAGAAATTCATGATCATGAATCCCGGAGACGTTTACGGAATTTTGCGAGTGAAGCCGACGGATCCCGAAGACCTAACTCCCATCGATATTCCCGTCTTTGATCAGTTGCCGCTCGATCTGTCGGTCGTTGCCGGAGCGATTACTTTTCAGATTCAAGATTCGGGCAGCCATATCAATTTGAAATCAAAGGAGCGTAAAACTCCCGACGTCGTGGTTTTGGACCCCGTTTTCCAAAAGGAGTTGATTGCTCTTGACGGAAAGCCCGTGCACCTGGTCGCCGCGCGCGATCCGAACGCGCCAAATCCTTTATTTATCGAAACCTCGATCCGCGACGGCAATGGCACCTTAACGCCTTTGACCGAGCAGATGGTGGAAACGGCCTATCGCAATAAAGTCAAATCGCTACCGCGAATTCCGTTGCTGGTGCACAAGGCCGACAATGTGCGCTTTTACGATGAAATGTGTCCCGAGATCATGGATTGTCTTGATAATTTCACATACGGCGGTAAAGCGACCAAGCTCGGTTTTTTGGCGCAATCGAATGTCTTGGCAAAGAATAATCCCTGGGTCAGGTCGGCGGGTTACAAATATCGGCTGTCGCCAATGGGTTTCGGCGTGCCGCTCACCATGTATCAATCGTTTCTCGCCGGCAATCCGGGATTGAAAAAGAAGATCGACGCATTTCTCGATAAAGAGAACGCGAACGTCCCGATTACAAAAGAGCAATTCAAACAGCGTTCGACCGAACGCGATGCCGAGCTCGCGGACATCCGCAACGATTTTTACAACGCCAAGATCCCGGCCGACATGTTAGCTAAAATCAAAACGGCAATGGACAAGCTGAGCGCCGATGTGCAAACCGAATACGGAGTGCAGCTAAAAAAAGTGAAGGTCCGTTCGAGCGCGAACGTCGAAGACATTCCCGACTTCGATGGCGCAGGCCTACACGATTCGTTCGGCGCCAAGGTCAAGAAAGACAAAACTTGGGTTGATGGCCCTTGTACGGTGGTCACTTCTGAAGATGTCGAAACCAAAGAAGACATGAATCCAGACAGCATGACCTGCGCGATCAAAGGCGTGTATGGATCGCTGTGGAACAAGCGCGCGGTTGAGGAGCGAAGCTACAAGAACATTGACTCATCAAATGCGGCAATGGCCTTGGCCGTTGTGCCCTCCTATAACATCTTGAAGGACCAAGGCTTCGCGAAAGAAGGCAATTCCGTCATCATCACGCGCGTGATTAATTCGCACTCGATCTACGGATATACAATGTCCACGCAGATCGGCGACAGCTTGGTGACCAATCCCACACCGGGCACGCAGACTGAAGTGGCTATCGCGACTTTCGACGATTCTTCCGGTGAAGTGGCCTATACGTACACGCAGTATGCGAAACCCGATGCTGCGCAGCCGGCTCATACGGCGCCGCTGTATTCCGCAAAACGGATGGACGACGTCGTGCGCTTAGTTCAACACGTCGAGAAAGCCTATTGCGAGGCGAAGACACGGTTGCATGTGAACCGGCCGAAGACGGATCCCAAAACCGGCAAACGTATTGATCAGCGGTATGATACGAATCCGGAATCCGGCGGCGATTGCGACTATGCATTAGTGGATGTGAACAAAACCAAGGCGTTGGATCTTGAATTTAAATATCTCGGGGACGAGAACAACGGCCACCTGCTGTGCAAGCAGGTGCGCGAGTTCTCAGGCGAGTAACAGTTGCGCGTCCGAACGCCGGACGAATTTCTACTTGGGGCGCCCGACGCGCGGTGCGCAACGCTGCGTCTATTTTGTGATCACGGCTTGGTCAATAAATTGCGATTGAAACTTTGACGAAATATATTGCTCGGAGACCGTCGCGTCCATGCCACCCTTGGCGTTCACTGTCGCACCAAACTTCAAAGTTAGCCTTCCTCCATCGGCATCTTGAATATTGATCAACAAATGAACCGACTGATCGTCATACGTTCCCACGTTGTGGGACATATCGATGTCAGCGCCATGGTAGAGATAGATCTTGCCGTTGAGAAACTGCATATTGTGCGAGACTCCAATCATGCAGAACCCTGCGTAATACTGTACGGCCACTCCCGGCAAATTGCTTGAAAGCTTTTGCACCAGAAAATGCAGTTGCTGCTTGTCGCACTCGGCCTGAATTGCCGCCGTGTCCGACGGAGTCGATGAGCTGTTCTGGACAATTTTGTCGTTAGTGATGCTGTAGTAGCCCGGTGACAGCAGAAAATTCTCGGCGTGCGCGGCCACCGACACCGTCGTCACTAAACACAATAACAATAGTTTCATGAATCCCCCTTTTCGCAGGGAAAAGATACGGAAGCGGGATAGACGATACAAGAGTCAATTTGGGAAACAGGTGTTTCTTTTCAACCGCGCGAGTCCGAATTGCGGACAAATTTCTATTCTGGGCGCCCTGCGCGGCGGTGCGCAACCGAATCGGCGAAACAGCGCGTCGCCAATATTAGAATCCAATAATCTCTAACGCGCAGCTGGCACTTTTACGATTTTCGCTTTAAATCCGCTAACTTAGACACCAAATTTGACAGCCAAGATGGCGGGCGTATACTGTCCTCATGCAGCCAAATTATCCGGAATTCCAAACCGGATAAACGGGGGAACCAAACCTTGGGGCTTAGGAGCTTAATCGCTCCGGGTGACTTTCAACACCCAGCCCGTCAGCTAACCTCGTCGGCACTTGGAAGGGCGATCCTAAACAAGATCTCCTTTTGAAAACTAAGAATGTTTTTATCGCCTGTGGCGAAACGGGATTGGCTCGTCTTCGTCCTGCGAAAGGAGTGCTTTATGCTAAATCAATTCATTCTCGAGAACTGGACAATGATTCCAATCGTCCTAGTTGCACTCGGAGCATTTGTGGTCCTTTCGGGCTTCGTGGTCATCAGTGAACGCGAAGTCGGAATCGTGGTGAAAAAATACTCGCACTTGTCATTGCCTGCGGGTCATTTCATCGCCCTCCATGGCGAAGCCGGCTTTCAAGCCGACACGCTCGCCCCCGGATGGTACTTCGGCTTCTGGTTCTGGAAATATCAGATCCAGAAACGCCCGATTGTGATCGTTCCGCCGGGAGAAATCGGACTCGTCGTCGCCGCCGACGGCTTGCCCATCCCTGCCGATCGCATTCTGGCGAAAACCGTGGACTGCGAGAACTTCCAGAACGCGAGAAAATTCCTCACCATCGGTGGTGAAAAAGGCCGCCAGTTGGGAATTCTCACCGCGGGCGTGTATCGCATCAACACGGCTCTGTTCCGCGTGATTACGCGCGAGACCGCCGAGGACAACGATCTGAGCGAAACCGAGCTTCTGGTCTACGAAGTCCGCCCCGACAAGGTGGGCATCGTGACCACGATGGACGGTGCTCCGATCACTGAAGGCGAAATTGCGGGACCGACGATTGCGGGTCACAACAACTTTCAGAACACGCAGGTCTTTCTGACCAATGGAGGACGCCGCGGCCTGCAAGAGCAAGTGCTGTTATCGGGCTCGTGGAATTTGAACCCGTGGTTTATCCGCGTGGAGCAAGTTCCGATGACCGAGATCCCGATCGGTTATGTGGGTGTTGTGATCAGCTACGTCGGTAAGGAGCATAAGGACGTCAGTGGCGACGATTTCAAGCACGGAAATCTGGTGAACCCCGGCCATAAAGGCGTGTGGGTGCAGCCGATTCATCCTGGTAAGCATCCCTTGAACTCGCACGTGATGAAAGTGGAACTCGTGCCGACCACGAACATCGTTTTGAACTGGGCCAATCGCTCAGAGGCGCACAAATATGACTCGAAGTTATCTTCGGTCACCGTACGCTCGAAAGACGGTTTCGCGTTCAGCCTCGATGTCAGCCAAGTCATTCACGTGGCCGCCAACGATGGGCCGAAAGTGATTTCGCGAGTTGGATCGATGCAGAACCTCGTCGACCATGTGCTGGAACCGATTGTGGGCAACTACTTCCGGAACTCGGCACAGGATTATACGGTGTTGGATTTCTTGAGTGCGCGGAGCGCGCGTCAGAAAGAAGCGAGTGAGCACATTCGTGAGGCGCTCCTCTCGTATGACGTGCAAGCGATTGATACGCTGATCGGCGATATCAATCCGCCCGAGCAACTCATGCAAACCCAAATGGACCGTAAGATCGCCGAGGAGCAACGTCTGACGTACGAAGTTCAGCAAATGGCGCAAAAGCAGCGCCAATCGCTGGCGCGTGAGACCGCGGTCGCCGACATACAACAGGATGTCGTAAAGGCCGAGAAAGGCGTCGACATCGCCGAATTGCAAGCCAACGCGCGTATCAAAACGGCCGCTGGTGACGCGGAGAGCGTGCGTCTGAACGCCGCTGCCGAAGGTGACTCGCTGAAGTTGAGAGCCGCCGGTGAAGCGGAATCGATCCGCGCCACTGGTCAAGCCCGCGCCGAAGCGTATCTCGCCGGTGTTAAGGCGCTTGGCCCCGAAGCGTATGCTTCACTGCAGTTGATGCAGGTCGTGGGCGACCGCAATGTACGGATTGTGCCGGATGTTGCGGTCAACGGAACCGGCGCGAGTGCCGGCGCGGTCGATGCCCTACTCGGAACGATGCTGAAGCGCTAAGGTGCCAGGCTTCCTTTCCCGGTCACTGTGCGTAAAAGCCAATCAAGGCCCGCTCCCAAGCGGGCTTTGTTTTACTTAGAGTGCAGGAAAGCAATCGAGTGCAACAGTGTCGTTGTTCGAGCGCGTGTAAATGAAGTCCGCACGATTATTGGGAAGATCGTCTTGGCCCTTAATAAAGAAGGCCGTCGAATTGGATGTAGCGCCGGTCTTATGGTCTACGACTTTGATGTCCACGACAAGTGACGGAACCTTCCCGGTAGATCCTCCGCCGGCATACATATCAAGCGAAATTCCGGAAACGAGCGAGCACTTGAAAGTCGTGCGGTCTTTCGCGTCGATAGTCAGATCGAGGGGAGTTGTGATTTGTTTCTTAAAATTATTTCCGTCCCAGCCGATTGACTCAACGACAAAACATTTTTCCGGTTTGGAGCTTTGTGCATAGGCAAGACTGGAGCTCAGCACGAAAATAGCTAGGGCCGACTTCGAAAACATAGAAAACCTCTTTCATGTTGGGGTACTTTCTCTGAGTAACATTTGAAGGTCTTTAAAACTATCGCCGTAAAATGATTGTCGATTTTTCACGAGAGGACGCGTCCCGGGACGGGTCTAAATCTTTATATCGAGTCTGACGGTGTCGATCTGCTAAGCGATGTCACAAACGTGACGCCGCCGCCGCTTACGCTGCATTTCAATATGTCTGCCGATTGCATTTTCGGAGGCGTGGGGGCGCACAATGCGAAATCTCATCTTGATACAGATTGCATTTGCCCTAGTTGGCTGCACCGATGGATTTGCCAGTAAGACTCTCGATCAATCGACTGAGACACTCACATCGACATTGGCTCCTCCCCCGTCGCCTGCGCCAGCCCCTGCGCCCGCGCCAAGTCCCATGCCTGCCCCGAGTCCGACGATGCTCAGCGCGTGTGGCACGCCGATTTCGGGTGGCATTTACGTCAATACGGCGCCATTCAATGCCGACGCGACGGGTGTCCAAGATAGCACGGCCGCAATTCAAAACGCCATCAACTGCGCGCACTCTCTCGGTGTCACCACGGTCGTGATTCCCGACGGTACATTTCAGATCGCCAATGAAAATGGGCTCACGCTCCCCGCCGGCATGACCTTGACCGGCTATGGCTCTGCGCGCTCGAAGCTCGTCGCGGCCGCCGGCAAGCTCATATCCAACATGATCAGCGTCAGCAACCAAAGTCACATCACGATCAACGGAATCGGCTTTCTCGGCAATTCAAGTGTGCTTAACAACAACCTCGCGATTATCGTCAGCAACGATCAAGGTGCCGCAACGGACGTCGATGGTGTTACCATCACGAATAATAGCTTTGAGAATTTCCGCGCCCAGTGCTGGGTGTGCGTCAACAATTATAGCAAGGATGTCGGCACCACGAATGTGACGGTCTCGAATAATTCGTTCTACTCACATGACGGCAACGCCATTAATCCAAGCATAATCGGATACGCATCGGCGGCCATTTGGTTCAATGGAACGGCCCTTACTCCGAATACGACGGCCGCTCACCCGAACGCCGGCCTGCTCAACGGCGTCACGGCTCAGAGCAATTATTTTCAAATCCCGAACATCAAGAATGCCATTTCGGTTTGGTCGAGCACCAATAATGTCTCGATCGCTAGCAACATTATAAATGGCGTGGGCGTCGCCGGCGACATTCCCGACAATGTCGGCGCGTACGCCATTCTTGTATACAACAACGCGTATTATTATGCGGCGGATGGCTCAGTGGTTCTCACGGGCGGGCTTGATCCTAACAATATTCATGTCGAGTCGAATCAACTTTTGGGAGTCCACTCGGCAGGCGTGTATATGGCGACAGTGGGTGCGGTCTACGTTCAGAACAACACGATTACGGGTCAATACGATTCTCAAGATGTAACCATCCCGAAGGGCGCGATCGCGCTGAACGGTCCCAAAACCGCCGTTGTAACCGGCAACACTATTTCAAATTGTCTCTATGGACTCGAATTGGTCGAACGTCAGGATTTTGCGAGCATTATTTCAACGCAAACCAATACTATCTATTCGACTCGAGCCAACGGAACGGGCATCAAATACCAATCCTTCAGCGGCGGCCTTTTGCAAATCACAAATACGTACATTTCGTTGCCAAGTGGCGGAACGGCAATCACGACTCTCAACGGAATCGCAAGCACGGGCACTCAACAATTTAGCGGAATTTTTCAAGGGCCGTCAGACACCGGCCCATTTACTCAAATCTATTAAATCCTACCAGGCGCGCCGATTCTCTTGGCGCTTTGGACCGCGATTGCCATGGAATTTCTTGCGCGGCTTGAACCCACGCTTTCCTTGTTGCGGACGGCCCGAACCGTTTGCAGGCTTGGCCGAATGAGCCCCTTTTGCGGGCGCAGCCGACGCGCGAAGCGTTTGCACAACCTCACCGGCGGCGTTCTTGTTGACCACTTTTCCTTCGATCAAACGGCTGATCGCGCGCCACATTTCGTGATCCTCAGGCGTGACAAAGCAAAGCGCCTTCCCGCCATTGCCATTGCGGGCCGTGCGGCCGATGCGGTGAATGTAGTCTTCGGGAACTTGCGGTAAGTCGAAATTGATCACATGACCGATGTCGGCGATGTCTAATCCGCGAGCGGCGATATCCGTCGCGACAAGAATACGGAATTCGCCCGAGCGGAAACCTTCGATCGCGCCCCGGCGCTGAGCGAGTGTGCGGTTCCCGTGAATGCGCGTCACTTTGTAGCCATAGCCATTCAGATATTTACTTAAACGATCGGTGCGGCTCTTCGTCCGTGTGAAAATCAGCACCGACCCTTGGCGCGCGTTCAACTCGTCGAGAATCACGGTGTTCTTTTGTGCCTGAGTAATATCCATCGCCACTTGCTCGATCTTTTCGATCGGGCGGCTAGGTTCACCGACTGACACTTGCTCGGGATTGTGCATGTTTTCATGCGCTAACCGCTTTACCTCGTTGGCAAAGGTGGCCGAGAACATCATCGTCTGGCGCGTGCGCGGGAGAGCTTTCAAGATGGTCCGCAACTGCGGCATAAATCCCATATCGAGCATGCGGTCGGCCTCATCGAGGACCAAGATGCTGGCGCGGCTCAAAAGTTTCGGTTCCGAGCGCAAATGGTCGACGAGTCGGCCCGGTGTCGCCACGATAATGCGCGGGTTACGGCGCAGTTCGCGAATCTGCTGCTTCATCGGCGCGCCACCAACGATAAGGACCGTTCCCAAACTCTGGTTGTTATCGGCCAAACCGCGAATGAACTTGTAGATCTGAAGGGCCAACTCGCGCGTCGGAGCGAGGACAAGGCCCGTCTGGTGGGGCTGCTCATTCAAACGAACCGCCAAAGGAATGCTGAATGCGGCCGTCTTGCCCGTTCCCGTTTGCGCCATCCCCATCACGTCCCGGCCTTCTAGAGCGAAAGGGATCGCCTGCGCCTGAATTGGCGTCGGGGTTACAAAGTTCATGGATTTAAGGGATTTAAGCAAAAAAGGCGGTAACTGCAGGTTTTCAAATGACATGGATTCTCCGGGAAAGACGCACCCTATCAGAACGGCCGCTGAAAACCTAGAGAAACAGCGGCCGTCTACAACAATTCATGGTTATTTCTTCGAGGTCAAAGCGTAGGCCATCATTTTTCCGACGTACACGCTCAACTCCTCGTCCATTCCCGTCTTTTGACGGACCGACGGTTCGTTCTTGTACATCTCGCGCAGCTTACCGCGGATTTCAGGGTTGCCGCCGGTAAAGGCTTCAACCAATTCATTCCAGCGGCGCGCCAGCGCCTGCACTTTCGAGTCGCCGACAGGAGTTCCCGCCTTCATCTCGGCGCGGACTTTTTCAATCAGCTCGGCCCATTCCTTCTGAGCCGCTTCGATTTTCTCCATGCCCATTTCGCGTTTACGGTCGCCGAGTTCTTTCATTTCGTCTTCTGTAAAATATTTGTCGTACATACGTAGTGCCTCCATAATGTAAATAAAGTTTTCGACAGAAACGTCTTTCTGTTCGCGTAAAGACTTATCCAATCGCACCAAAACCTTGTGCAACTCATCGAGACGCGCGCGTTCATCGTTCACGTGCCTTAAGTGCATTTCGGTCACTTGCAGCGGAGTGAGCTCGTCCTCGAGCAAACACTTCTTGATCATTTCGAGAGACAGCCCGAGCTGTTTCAACGAAACTATCTGCTGGAGCCGGATCACGTCGGCCTCGCTGTACAGACGATGCTGCGAATCGGTTCTAGCTGAAGGTTTTAACAAGCCCGCTTCCTCGTAAAAATGAAGCGTGCGCACACTGAGTCCTGACATTTTGGCGAGATCGCCGACCTTCCAAGTCTTCATGAAGGCAGTATCGGGCCTCCCGTAACGTCAGGTTCAAGTGTATTTTAAAATTTTCTTGAAATAATACGGCGCAGGGCGGACTCTCCGGACCATGGACTATGCCGCTGAGCTGCAAGAGACGCTAAACTATTTAAACTCCGCCCAAGCAATCAAAGATGTTGAGCGGGATGCGTATTGGCCAAAGTGGAATTCGCCGTGGTGGCATATGCTGCTCCTTCATGAAATGGGCGAGACCCAGCGAATTCCCGAAGCGATCACTATAGCTTTCATAGCGTCGCTCAACCGTATGCCGCTCAAGATTTTTCCGATCGAGGATACGGATATGCCTGCCGACATCGATCCCTATCGCGGATCCATGTGTCACTGCCAACTGGGGAATGTGTATCAAGTGCTCGCCGCGCGTGGCGTGGACGTTGACAAAGAGTTGCCGTGGATCCGTCCGTGGTTTTTGCAATACCAGATGGCTGACGGCGGAATGAATTGCGACAACAGCGCGTATCTCGTAAAAGACGAAGTCCCAAGTTCAATGGTGGGAGTGATAGCCGCCTTTGAAGCTATTTTACTTTACACGCCGAGAGGCTGGACCGCCGAGGAAGAACGCTTTCTTGAGAAGGGCGCACAGTTTTTAATCGGCCGAAAGTTAACTGAGGGGTCTTCGACAAAACATAACGCCGCCGAAAGAGAAAGCGCGAAATACTGGGGTCAGGTTTGCTTCCCGCGGTTTTATCTTTACGATGTTCTGCGCGGCTTGAACGCCCTCACGCTGTGGGCCGATAAAACCAGGCAGCTTATGCCTTGGCATGCCATCGAACACGTCGTGAACGAATTGCGTGAGCGATTTCCTGACGGCCAAATCCGGCCGGAGCGCGATGCCCATGCCGGCATGACAACGCTGCTGCCGACATCGTCGGGAGAATGGCTGCGCCGGCAACCGGCGACACTCTTTCCACTATTCGTAAAAACAAATGCCGTGAATGAAGTGTCGCCGTTTCTAACCAAACAATGGGCCGACGTGAAACGCCGGCTCATTTAAGCGTCTTATTTCCAAATGTTCGGCATCGCGGGTGCCGTAACATCCGACTTGCCGAAATTGCCGAGCGACCAATTGTCTTCGATCATTCGGAGTAACGACAACGTGTTGATATTGTCGGCATAGGTTTTCGCATTGACCGTCGGACCGTAAACCGTCGTGTAAATTTGATTCTTGCGGCTTAAGCCACTTTCATCAAACGTCGAGATCAGCACTAGGCGGTTCATCCATTGTGGATTCGCGATCACCGGACCGAAAGCTTTGCCGTACCAATTGTCGGCATACGCCACATTGGTATCATGCGCGTCGTTCAACAGATTCGGCACATAGAACGCGTAGTTGGGAAGTGTTCCATTCGCGACATCGGTAAAGAACTGTGTCGCATCCACGATATTCGCACAGCGCGAGGCCGAATTTTGAATATTCACGTAACTGATAAAGGGATTGTGCTTGCGCGCGTACTCGCCCTTGCCAGCGACTTTCGAGCAATTGCCCGGCCAGTTCTCGACGTAGGCTTTCCAGGTCAAACCCTTCGCCTCAAGCAAATCGGCCATGTTCTGTACGTTCAAGTTGTAGGTGCCGTCCCCGGTCACGCCATTCAAAGCGCCCGAAGTCAGCGCAACATAGTTTCCCTGCGACGGATGCGTGAGCGCTAAAAAATTCGAAAAGGTCGCTCCGCCATCGGCGAGTTGTTTGAAAAACGGCTGTTTGATCACATCGGCGTAGTTGGTGTTTTCAAAAATAACGATTACGGCGTGATCGAAATACTTCCCTGATTCGGCCGCATAAGACACCGATGCAAATGTCATCGCCACTGCGGCGATCAGCAAGTTAAGCCTTCTGCACACTCCTAACATAATTCCCCTCCTTGGTACTTTGGTTAGTATTGTTCATTTATTTTTCCTGCCCAATCACGAGAAGTGCGAATGTTCCCGGCGTCACCGAAGGGCGCCTCTCTCCCGGCTTGATCGGGTCGTACTTGGCCATGGGCAAAAAGACGTGACCGGTCTTCTCGTCGACTCCGAGCGTGCGCGCGCCTTTTACAGTGGTCACGCTTTGCGCGGCCTCAAAGGCGGAGCCCTTCTTCTTCAAAACGGTCAACAAGCCCTCACCTGCCGAAACGTACGCGACCTTGCGGACCGAATCAAAGGCAGCGCCGTCAATGTGCTCGCCCGCAGGGAATGTCTGCAGCACTTTGCCCGTTTGCGCATTGACCAGAACGGCCATTTTGTTGCCGCAGCCAACAATCAAACGATGGCCTGCGCGATCAAGCGCGAGTCCCGAGGGCTCTTCGCATGGCGCAAGCTTAAACGTCTTGCCCATCTTCAGGGACTTGGACGAAAAGCTGGCGGTCTCGCTCTTGTCTTCTAAATTCACGAATACCTGGCCCCTGCCGTCGGCGACCGCGAACTCCGGTTTACCCGGCAAGGCCATCGTCTTTATGACTTTCATTGTGGACGGATCCACGGCACTCACGTCGTGACTCTTGCCATTGAATGACAGCACATGTTTTGACGACTCGTCGTAAATCACGATGTCAGGATTTTCACCGACCTTAATTCTTTCGAGAATTTTGAACGTATTCAGGTCAAAGGCAATCAGCTCATTGGTTTTGCCAGATGACGCGAACCCCTTGTTCAAATCTTTCACCAGAGCTACACCATGAGCGCCCTCAAGACCGGTGATCTCACTGATTTTGGCGCCCGAGTCGGAATCGACGATCAAAATGCGGTTCGCACGCGCAATGTACAAACGGCGGGCGGCATCGTCGTTGATCAAACAATCCCAACCGCCGTCTCCGCCGATCGTGTGCCGCGCGATTTCATGCCAGCCGCCATCCGCGAAAGCCGACCCGCTCAAAACCAAAGTCAGAAGCAATATTAAAGCGCGCATAGTCCCTCTTAGAAAACGTTAATCGTCGCCTGCAAACCGACATTGGTTACATTTGAGGCGATATCGTCAGGTAAGAACTGGACATTCGGATACAAGAACACGTCGCGAGTCACGGAGTAGCCGATACCCACCGACTGATAGACCTTGTCGTGAAAATACGAATTGCCCGCCATATTTCTATAATGCTCGAGCACCCACAAGCTCACCATTGTGCGCAGATTGATTTTTTCGGTGAGTTCATATTCCACTTCGGGCGTGAAGCCAAATTGACGGTCGGCCTGAACCGAACGCATGTCGGCGATAAAATTCGGACTTGCGGGCGTTTGATAGGCGCCCGATTTGTTGAAGCTTGTATATTCAGCCCAGACCGAAGCGCCGATCGAGAGACCCGTTTTGCCGATCTCCCACATATTTTCCTGATCGATGTTGTATTGTTTGTCGTAGCCCACAGACGTCGAATCCGCCTGTGTCCACTGCATGATTTGCGCCTGCAAAACCGATTGAACGCCCCAGTTATAGATAAACTGATATTGTAAATATGGATTTTCCACGTCAAAGCGCGTGCCATCGTAGTTCGAGGGCCCGTTCTTCGCCAACGGCGCAATCCAACGCAATCCCACGCCGGCCATGACGCTGCTACTGACGTTTATATTGTACTTCGCTGAAACATTGCCATCGAGGTCGGCTTTAGCCGTAGTCGCCGACTGCTCGGCGATATTGGGACGATCCTCGGAGAACGGCGAATTGATCGTGGCTCCGTTATAGTTCCACATCGACGCCATGGACCAGCGCGAGACCGATCCGGAAAACGCGCGCAAATTTTTATTGGTAATCATCTCGTCAATTTCTTCGGAATTATCGACCTTATTGACGTTGTTTTCCTTCACGTCTTCTAGCTTCACTTGGCTCTTACTTGAATCGCCGGCATCAGAAGATTCCGCGCGCGCCAGGTGTGAAATCATAATGACTAGAACTAGACCAAAGACCCGTCCCATACCCACCCCTCAATGTGTTCTTCTCCACGATCCGCTACTCATGGACTTTCGCCAAGTGAAAAGGACCAAGGGCCTGGACCTTGCTGAAATGTAATCTCAACTTAGAATGAATCGGGAACGAACAGCGAAAATGTGGAACCTTGACCCGGCACACTGACAGCCTCCAATGTTCCGTCGTGTAGTTCGGCGAACACTTTAGCTACACTCAAGCCCAAACCGAATCCGGGAAGGGTGCGGCTCTTTTCGGTGCGGTAAAAGCGCTCCCAAATTCGCGACAGCTCGTCGGCCTCTAAACCGGCGCCTGAATCGCGCACCGAAAGGCGGATGCCGCGCTCGACTCGCTTTGCGGTCACGCGAACCGAGCTGCCCTCACCTGAATACTTCAAGGCATTGTCGATAAGGTTGGCTACGATCCGTTTAATCTTGGCGCGGTCACCGAATATTTCCAAACCGACATCCATTTCGGACGCGACTTCAATTTTTCGGTCTTCGGCCACGATCTCATAGAGTTCAAGAACCTCCGTCACTACGTCGCTCAAATGGAATGCCGTCCGATTCAGTAAAGTGGCGCCTGACTCAGCTTCGGACAGATCCAGAACCGTCGACACCAAAGTCAAAAGTTCGTCTGAAGCCTCAAGACATTCCGACAACGCTTCGGGCATATTCTCTTCGTGCCCCTGTAAGGCAATTTCCGCCTTTGCGCGCATTCGGGTCAGAGGTGTACGCAAATCGTGCGCAACGCTATCGAGCCCCTCGCGCATGCCCTTCACCAACGCTTGAATTTTATCCGCCATGATATTGAAAACATGAACGACGGATGCAATTTCATCTGTCGCTTTCGGTACCGCTGGCACACGTGCACTAAAATTGCCGGCGGAAACGGTTTGCAGAGCCTGTGTCAGGCTCTTGATAGGAACCATAATCCGGCGTGTGTACCAGATGCTCACTGCGGCTCCGAGCAATGTCGCGCACCCAGCTCCGATCGCAAACACCCTTTGCAGGAGCTCCATCATATCGTTGCGCTCTTCATCGCTGCGGCCGATTTCCAGGACCTTGCCCTCGCCAAGCGATTGATTCCACACCTCGAGGACGTCTTCATCTCCGCTCACGGGGGCCATCGACCACGTATTCGCCAGCGCGTGCCCGGGCAGCGCTGAAATTTGAAACCGCTGCAACGGACCCGGAACAAACTCGAACAACACATTTCCGTTGGCATCTGCGACGCGGGTAAAAAACGGAAGGCTGTCAGTGCCCTTCAGACGATCGACGGAAAATGTCTTCATTCCGTCATCGCGGTATTCGGCACTCAACTGCGTCGCGCGCGCGACAATTATGTCGCGGTCATGCCTTTTCAATGCATGCGAGAACAAATTGTAGACGACGATGTAGACAGCCATCGTGCAGACCAGAAAGACCACGCAAAACCCCAAGGCAATACGAAAAGAAGTGCTTCGCCTAAATGGGTTCAAAGACATAGCCGCGGCCCCGAATCGTACGCAGAGTTTTGCGCGCGGAGTCCCCTTGAATCTTAGTGCGCAGCCTGCAGACTAAAACGTCGACAACGTTCGTCTGCGGGTCAAAATTGTAGCGCCAAATTTGCTCCAGGATTTGATTCTTGGTCAAAATCTCGCCCGGCCTGCGCATGCAGAGTTCCAAGAGCATAAATTCTTTAGGGCGCAAATCGATTCGATTGCCGTCAAGAAACGCGACCCGGCTGACCAAATCAATACGAAAAGGTCCGGCCTCCAAGTGAGTTTCGTTTTGAACACGGGAAGGCGTCCCTCTGCGCAAGAGCGCTTTGCAACGGGCTTCAAGTTCCGCAAACAGGAACGGCTTCGTCAAATAGTCATCGGCCCCGATATTCAATCCGACAACCCGGTCGGCCGGATTGTGTTTCGCGCTTAAGATTAAAACTTTAGAATTGTCCCCCTGCGCACGAAGTTCCCTGAGGACCGACAATCCATCGCGTTTGGGCAACATAAGGTCGAGAAGCAAAAGATCGTATTTATTGCGGCGGGCTTTCACGAGAGCGGCATCACCGTCGTAGACAACATCGACTTCGAAACCCGCGTCCGTCAGCCCACGCGCCACGGTTTCGGAAATTTTTCGGTCATCTTCAATCAGGAGAATGCGCGAATCCGGCATCCGGTAATTCTACGCCGACGCAATTCGGTTCAGGCAATAAAAAACGGGGCGACATGGCGCCCCGTTTTATTACAATATGTATCTCGAAAGATTACTTTTTGATGATGCACGTGCACGTGCCGACAACCGACAACTGCACGGACTTCGCTTTGCCGTTTTCCAATTCAATCTTCATCAAATGGCTCCAAGTCTCGGATCCACCACGGTCGCCACCTGAAACAGACATCGCGCCACCAGCCATAATTTCAGCCTGGCCGATAGAAACTTTTGAAATGTACCCGCCTTGGCCCGCGAGTTCGTCTTTGCTAATGATGAAATTGATGCCATCGACACCACAGTCCTGATAGGGGCTGTCTTTCGACACGATCAGGAGTTCCTGGTAAGTTTCGCCCGTCGGCTTATTGCGGAACAAAACATCTTGAGGCGCATAAGTGACTTCGCACTTTTTGCCTTTATCGGTTTCGCCGGTGAGACCCTCACCGATCAATTTTTTAAGTTCATTGTCCAAACGCTTAACTTGTGTACCAGGAGCCGAATCGGCTTGTTTCGCGTTTGCCAGCGACATAGAGAAAGCCGCGACTAATATTATTACAATAGCTTTCATTTTGAATTCCTCCACCGCCCCATTTGTGAGGCTGGACTTCACGAGCGTCAATTCCCACCCGGCACATTGAAATATTTCTCATTGCACCACCGGCCTCGATTCGCGAAGGTCCACACACACCACAGATCTTGGGGGACCTTCTTTGCGGGCTATCTTTTTCTCATTCGTTCTTGTCTTTTCGGCGCAGGCCTTCGCACGTGACACGAGCCATTTTATCCCAAATCTCAATGCCCTCCCTCTGACCATCGACGCCGATAACGTCAAAATTAAGGGCTTTCGGTTCCTCAACAAGAACGGAGAGCCTAACCACGGCAAATTTGTCCTATTTACTCACGGCCTCCATTCCAATCTCCATGAATTCGAACACATGGTCCGCGCTAAGATGGCGGAAGGCTACGATTGTTATGCCTTTAACTTCCGCGGCCATGGCAATTCGAACGAAAAGTCGACTGTCATCGACTATCACGAGGGCGACTACAGCTTTGAAAGAATGGCGGACACCGACTTTCCGGCCATGTTGAATCTCGTGCGCCGGATGAATGGTCAAAAGGGCTTTATTATCGGCCACTCGATGGGCGGAATGGTCCCACGCGCCTCCATTGCCAAAGGCCTAGTCGACCAGAGCCAAATTGAAGGCATGGTGCTGCTGGGAAGCCCTCCGCATTTCCGCAATCAATTCAATTTACTGCCCCCATCTTTGCTCGACCGCTTCCTCACGGGTTTATATGCGGGATCAGGCCGCGACCCGTTCAGCATCGCTGCCGCCCTCCATAAATATGAGGCCGACCTCGATTTCATGAATATGGCTAATCCGGTGTACTGGCTGATGAAAATGGGACTGACCAAGCAGTGGAGCATCCTCAAAGACGTCATCGAGGCGCTCGGATTCTATGATGGCCACTGGGCCACCCGGGCGATGACCAATCAAATTCCCAAGGACATCATGCGCTCCTTTGCCACCTACCAGACCGAGTACCCCTATGAAGACGTGAAACTCGCAATGCCCGTGCTTTATATAATGGGCGAAAAGGACATCCTCGTGAAAATGGAGGACATCATGGAGACCGCCAAAGCCCAGTCCAAGAATTCAGGATATTGGTTTATTACTCTTAAGGGAGTCGGCCATTTATCGCTTATCGCACCTGCCGCCTTTGAGTCCTACCGTGAGTCACTCCGCCTCTTTATGGACGCACCGGCGAGCATTGGCCCTGCGAACCTCACACATATTGAAAACAATTTGGGGTTTTGCTCGCGTCTTCTTTTGGGTGCTTGATGCTTTCCATACAATCCAGGCCCATTTAAGGGGAAAAGGTCTTTCTCAGGCCAGCTAACTTCCCCTTTCTAGATAAATTCTATAGACTCCTCTCCCGGAAAATCTGGAATGATTACAGACGAGTTTGATTGTCTACGCAGGTCAAACTTCGTTCTGCTATCTTCCGCCGCGTACCGATCCAAAAAACTAAAATAACAGGAGTACCAATGAAAGCCCTTATCGCATTAGCTATGCTCGTAAGCAGCAGCGCCTTTGCCGCTAACTCGTACGATTGCTCGAACACCGCCACTGGTGAGCGCACGATCGACGCCTTCACGCTCGTCAAATTGCAAAACGGTGCTAACGCCACAGTTGAACTGCACCCGGTTGGCGCGCATAAAGGTTGGGATCTTTCCCCGACTGCTAGCGCAGACCGCGCGGCTCGCCAGCACAATCCCAGCGACGTTGAAGTCAATGGAACGGCTGAATACACTCCCGTTGCCAACCAACAGGAATTCAACAAAGCTATCGGTCCGAAACCGGGTCAACCCGTTTACGTGAGCGCGATCTTCGTTTCGCAAGGCCTCTTGCAAGACAAATCGTCTGGCTACGTGAAAGTGGAATATCGCTACGCAATCGGTTCTGGCGCGGCAATGCACTCGCGTCAGTACACTTGCACTGTGAAGTAATTCGACAGTTCAATTCTTTTTATATAAAGGGCTGCTTTGGCAGCCCTTTTTTTTGATTTTTGCCTGCCGGCATGGGAGTATCCCTGCCATGTCAAAGGATAAAGACCAAACAGACCTCGTAAAGGCCGTTTTAGCCCTCGATGAGTACTTTTCGGAGCTCGATCGCCTGGGTGCGAAGATCAATTCCTTGGAAATGAAATCGGAATTCGACTTTGAGCACGCCGAAAAACTGATGGCCCGCTTTGCCGAATGCGGCCAAGGCGTCAGCGATGAGGTCACCAAACTAGCTCAGCATTTGAGCGTCGCCCGCGCCCGCGCGGAAAGCGTTGCTGCCGAGGTGGCGAAGCGCGCGGAACTGGTCAGAAGCCGCAAGTCGAGCGCCAATGATAAATTCGAAGAATTCCGCCAACTCGGCGAAAAGGTGCGTGAGTTGAGCGAAGCCATGAACGAACTCCGCCGCGATGAAAGTCAGCCAATCACCGACGACGACCGCACGCTGATTACCGCACGCTTGGTGGCCTTCGAAGATCAATTGGGCCCGCTCATCGTCCGCGCACAGGCTTTGCGCCAAGACGCGCGCGAGTCGAAGATCAAACTTCTCGAGCAAAACGCCGATTCGCTCAGCCAAACCCTGCTCGCGATTCAATCCAAAATCAGTTCGCTGAATTTACCACAGCAGCACCACTAACGATCTCGAAATCGGAGACGCTTTCGAGCTCGTTAACATTCCTTTTATTCATTTTATGAATAATAAATAGATAACCATTCATTTTTAAAATGTAGCCTGTCCGCTTATTATCCGTCCTGTCGACGCCGATGTGGCGTCAACAAACACGGAGCACTCCTTTATGAAAACCATTCTCACCGCCCTTCTGGTCCTCGGCGCCAGCTCAGCTTTTGCCGCCGACGATCTCTCACCTCTTGGCTTGAGCCAAGCTTGCGAAGCTAAACTGCAAAAGAATGTTGTAGCGAAATGCAATGCTGACTCGAAAGACGATGAGTCGCGCGAACACAGCTGCCTTTATTCTGAATCTTCAATCGTGCGCAACTCGTCGGATGCCGCTTACTTCACGATCGATTTTACCGTAACGGATGCCGATGTTTACGAATACGGCGTTGAGATTACGAACAAAACAAAATGTGATTTCAAAGTCTTCTCGAAAAATTAATTGAATCCGTGTACTCTCCTAAGTGCGCCAGTGGGAAACCCCGCGGCTTAGGGGAGTTTTTTTGGATTTAAGCAATCTCACGGAGATGAATGATTCCGATCTGAATCTCCTCACGCAAAAATGCATCGACCAACTTCGCGCCGGCACCGACGTCGAAGCCAATAGGGCTTTGCTCGGAGTCCTCGCTGAGGAAAAACGTTTCCGCACTGCCAAACTTTTGAATCTGCGCTCGACCCGGTGGGCGGCGGCGGCCATTGTCGCCGTCATCCTTGTCGGCTTGATTCAAGCCGCTGCGATTCTCTGGCTTGGCTATCAACAACCAGCCGATGACGACAACAGCTGCGACGGCCCGCCCGAGTATTCGGCTTCCCTCTAGATCAGCCAATAGGTTCGATTTAAGCTTTCACACGTGAAAGGTTGTCAAACACCCTCCGATCCGGAATGATTGGCCCATGCTGCGACTTGTACTTCTCCTCATTTGCTTCACTTCTGCCACAGCCTTTGCGCAAGGCGGTCCGCCCCTCGTCACCGACGATCCGGGCACTCCCGGCGACGGCAAGTGGGAGATCAACACCGCACTCCAATACCAGATCTCGCCTCTGACGACCGTGAGCGAAACTCCGATTCTCGACGCCAACTACGGCTGGGGCGATTTCATACAACTCAACTTCGTCGCGGGCTTGAACAACACTCTTGACCGCGTCGCGGGTTCGACGGCGAAGGGCTTCGGCGCTGTTTCGACCGCCATGAAATGGCGTTATTTCGAGAATGCTTCCGGACTGGCGCTTAGCATGTATCCGCGAATCGATTTTCATACGCCGCTTACGAGTAAGAACGAAGACGTAGTCGACCCAGGCACGCGCTATTTCTTGCCTCTCGAACTTTCGCAGGAGATCGGAAAATTCGGTATTAATCCCGAAATCGGCTACGCCTACTCCACCCGCGAACCGGCCGAATGGGATTTTGGCCTGGCCACGTCTTATGAATTTGAAAAAGACCGCGAGGCCCTATTTGAGATCCACTATCGGCGGCAAGTCGGGTTTTCCCGGCCCGAGGCCATTTACAATTTCGGTGCGCGCTACGCGTTTCGCGAATGGGTTAGCGCGATCGGTGCGATAGGCCACTCATTCTCCACATTCGCCAATGAACCGCCGTTTTGGCTCGTCTATCTCGGCGCGCAGTTCCGTTTCTAGGCGCGGGTCCACCAACGCAGATTTCGGCGCGATTCTTGTAGTAGAACTTCAAAACACCGTTGAGAAGACTGGTATGGGCTTTGAGGAGGTCAAAGAGTGATCAACCGTTTCCTTTTTTCATTTTTGATTTTAGCGCCGACTCTCGCGGTGGCGCAGCCCGACTCGTTCAACAGGATGATGGGGTGCAATCAGCACATCGCCAAATCTCTCGATCCGGATCGCCGGGGCGTGTTGGCCTTGGCCGAACAACTCCACAGTCAGTACATCTTGCTGGAGGAAAACCTCGGACCGAAGTTTTTGCGCATCAATCTTGGTTCCACACTTGATGAACTCAATCTGCGCTTGTCCAACTATGCGGCGATGGCGTTAAATCCGGAGGCTACGGTCCGGATGGCCGATGCACGCGAGGCGCTAGACAACATGGGCCGCTCGTTAAACGATTCATTAAATACGGATCAAAGAAAATTAATTGACACTGTGCCGTTGGACTCGCCGGGAATCGCGCAAGCTCAGGGGATGCAGCAGTTACTAGGCTCGCAGTTCAATGAAGATCCCCACCGCTACGGCAACCCTTTCCGCCCGCAAGATCCTCCACGCGAGAAACCTTAGAAGTTGTCTTCCACGTCAGCCTGAGTTCATACTTAAGAAATGAACTGGCTGACGACTGGAATATTGGTCATAGTTGCGTTTCTCGCGGGACTGCATTTCGCCAAGGCGCCGACCTTGCCGAAACGTCCGAACATCTGCCTGCAATTTTCCGATTTGTCGGATGATGAAATGCAAGAATATCTGTCGCTGAAAGATCAAAAGGCAAAATTCGAAAAGGCCAACGAGATTCTCGCGCGGATCATGCAGATCTTTATCGCCGATATGGGATTGCATTCGGCTGGCGAATCTCTGTGCCGAATCAATGTTACGGAATTTCCGATTGCCGCCGCAGCCCCAGTGCCACCCGCGGCGCCTCCGCCTCACGTTGAGAAACTCAAAGAGAAGCCTGCCGCGCCTACTCCCAAACTCACGCATGTAATCGACCCTGCCAAGGCCCTTTATCAGGCGGTCCTCTGGCGCAGTGAGGATGAAAAGGGTGCGCAAATCATCAACGATCGCTTCAAGACGGGAAAGTGGTCGGCCTACGCTCATGAAGCCCGCCGGATGCTCCGCAGCCCTGAGTTTCTAAGAAAGGTCGAGCCGACCCATTCGCCTCAGCAAATTATCAATCACATGTATGCGGTGTATTTTGGGCGCTGCCCGTTTCCGGAAGAGACTAAGCGTGAAATGGATACTCTGACACAATCAAATGGTGCGGGCCGCGTGCTCGAGAACATCATCAACGATGCGCGCGAAACGCTGGCCCCGCAAATCGAGGCCGGGGGCTTTAGCCCCTCGACCTGTTCCGCGAATTAATTCAGAGCAAACCAGACGTCGTACATCTTCCTCAACGTGCCGTCGATGTAGTGCACGAGTGAGTTGAAGCGCGTAATATTGCCGTACTGATCTTGCTCGCTAAAGTGCCTGTTGTAACGGATATCAATTTGCTTGATGCCCATGTCTGACAATGTACGTAGCTCAGATTCCTGGGCCACGCCGTCGGCGTTGACGTCGGACCACAGTCTTAATTTTGAGAAGACTGCGTCGCGGCTGTTAATCACACCGTCGCCGTTGGAATCGTATTTGGCGAGGGCTTTGAAACCGTTCGTAGCGAATTTGCCGTCTGGTCCTTCGGTGTTGTTACCGAACAGCTGGTCGATTCCGGTCACGTGACCGCTCGAATCCGGCAACACGAGGAACATGAAACTCGAGTCGTGGAACCACGAAATCTGTTTCGGCGCATGCGGTGCCGGGAACGAGTTCGCGCCTAGGATGTCGAACATCACGCCGTCTGCCTGTGAGGACAGAGGCATCATGTTGCCGGCATCCACATATTTCGTCGTGTCGATCACAAGCGGCGAAGCGTCCATTTGGCAAGACGGATCATTCACGTCGCTCGAGTTCTGCGGATTCTTGTCGTACAACACATAAAGAGTAGACGACCATTGCGAAACCATGGTGAACGGGCTCGTAGCGTTCGGACGCGAGATCGTAATCGAGTTCAAGGACTGGAACGTGCCTTGGTTGATCGTCTGGGTGTTGTACAGCATGTCCGCCGAGTTGGCGTCGGGGTCGACGATCGTCAACGTATATTTGTTGCTCGTCAGCTTCGGACATTGCGTGAGATCGATCGCATGATTCTTCGCCATCAAGGCGTCGCGGATACCGGTCGTCGTTTGGCAAACCACATGATGCGTCGCCGAGTCAGTGACGGTGAGCAAGATGCGAGTGGCGCTCATTACTGTCGAACCGACATAGTCATCGGTTGCACGAGTCGTCGAACAGAGTGTCTTGACCGGGAGCATGCCGTTGCCCGTGCACGGAGTCGGCGTCGGCGTAGGAGCTGGAGCTGGAGCCGGAGCCGGAGCCGGAGCTGGAGCCGGAGCTGGAGCTGGAGCCGGAGCCGGAGCCGGAGCCGGAGCCGGAGCCGGTGCCGGAGCCGGAGCCGGTGCCGGAGCTGGAGCTGGAGCCGGAGCCGGTGCAGGCGCCGGTGCCGGAGCAGGTGCCGGTGCCGGTGCAGGAGTCGGCGTCGGAGCTGGTGGCGGTGTCAGGTCGATCACTTGGATATCATGAGTCAAGGTGAAGGTACCGTCGCTGGTTACGACGTTTACGCTTTCAACATAAGTTCCGCCGGCGACATATGTATGTGTCGTGCTGGCGGTTGTGGCGCCGGTTGTGCTGTCGCCATAGTTCCAATTGTAGCCCGTCACAAGCGGAGCAAGACAAGCCGGGACATTAACGCCCAAGCTGACCGGAGTTCCCACCACGGCCGTACTCGGCGCAGTCATCGAAAGACCGGCGATACAGAGAAGTTGCTCATTAAAGGGAATGACATTAACGGCTGAGGTCAGGAGCACGTTGTTGCCGAGGGAGTCCATTAAGTTGACGGTGACCGACACCACGCCTGCCGTGAAGAAGGCATGAGTTACGGGTGCCGTGCTATTCACGGCCGGTGTTCCATCGCCGAAATCCCAAGTGGCGCTGGTCACAGTAATTCCCGTGGGAGTATTCAACGAGAAGTTTCCGTCCACGGATATCATTACGTATTGGGAAGCATTCATCGTAATGCCGTCCGTAACACCGGAGGCCTTAACTATTGAGGAAAGCTTCGTGCCTGAATCAGAACCGCCAGAAGAACCGCAACCCACTATAAATAGAGTCGCGACCAACTGAGCGAGTACTAGCTTTTTAGTTAGAATGCCCATGGCAAACTGCCCCCTTTTAACTTCAACCAGAATCTCGCAAGGGCAGCTAAATAGAAATAATCATTTGGTTTTCGGCACAAATCAAAACGTCTCTGTGGCCAAAGTTCCGACAGAAATTTCGGACTATTCGAATGTTCGTTTTTTCGTCAAAGATATTTGCAGGACTTAAATTGGGATCGTGGAAAAAAATGCCGCCGACCCCACAGACGGCGGCTTCCGAAGTGCAATTTTAAATTAGGCGCCGCAGGTGGTGACTGTGACCGGCATTGTGCCACTGAATCCGAGCGCACTGGCTGCGGTCGTGGTCAAATCGATCACTCGGCCCTTAACGTAGGGGCCGTGATCATTCACGCGAACAGTGATCGTCCGCCCGTTGCTACCGGTAACACGAACTGTACGACCCATCGGAATGGCCAACATCGCTGCAGTCATTGCGTTTGGATCCAAATATCCTGGACCGGCAAGTTTCTGGTGGGCGGGATCGTGCTTCTTGCCAGTTCCGTAAACAGATGCAACTCCATGAACCGTCTGGCAGCCTCCGCCAGTCCCATTTCGCGAAGCTTCGTCATAAATTAGGTCCGTGTCCGCATCGGTTAACTCGTACGCTTGCGGCTCATCTATAATAGCGACTGAAGCGCCGACGTCCTCCGTGTCAGTATCGATGAGTTGAGCGGGAGAAGCGTGCACGAGCAACGGCAACATCAACGCAATTGCAAAGATGAGTGTTCTCTTCATTAGAACTCCTGATGTGAGTGGTTCGGGCAGAACATGCAGGCGGAATGCCTGGCCCAGCTGGCGTTCTAGTGAATCCCGAGCCGAAAAGCTCGGCTTTTTTTGTCATGCCTGGCGTGATACGGCACTACTGCGGGCCGTTGCCTTGCCCCTGCATGCGCAACGCCCATAACTCAATTACAGTCTGAGCGATAATATCGCAGCGCTGAGCCGTCGGCTGTGGAACTTTTTCTTTTGGATCGACTTGTTCAAGCTTTCCAGATTTTAGGTATTTTCGGAGCTGGGTGACGAGATCGCCTTCTGATTTTGCGCCATTTTCCTCCACCGCAAGTCCTAGTTCATTAGCGAAAAAATCGAATTTATAAATCGCGAGACAATCGACCAAATGCGAATTGTGGATAAGACTTTCGAGCTTCGCGTGCTCATCGCCGGTCAGTGGCGCAGGCGCGCTGTCTTTCGGGGCTGCGAAAACGTACATCGGAATGACAAGAACGAAAAAGAGTGAAACAAGGCGCACGAGAATCTCCACAAAATCGGTTGGTCTTGTAATTAGCAAGAGCGGAGCCAGCGCAAGCTGACTCTGGCATAGACATTGATAGATTCCGGCTTGGACGTTGATGAATTGAGCTCAGCTCTCGGAGGATGGATATGATAGCCAAAGTCGTGCGTTTTTTTGCATTCTTAGGCGTTTTGACGGCGATTTTGGTCGCCGGTCTCGCGTCCGCAAATACGGTCCTCGAAGACCTAAACAACTTCTTAAAGAACCCCTCGCAACAACTGCAGAAATCGCAAATTATTAAGGTTGGTCCCCGCCCCTTCAACCACGACCTCGACAGCGGCAATCGTCCGAAGCCGGGTGAGTTCTGGATTGGTATCGTCGGCGATAGCAGCACGACCGGCGCCGCTTCAAGCCCGCACTTTGAAGCGGGATGGAGCAACTTCGCCAAACACATCGCCGATGCGGCGGCCAATCTCCGCAGTAACGACCTCGGACCCGACGAACCGCTCCCCGCTCCCCTGCGCGTGATGTACACGATGGGCGAATTTGACCAATCCATCCGCGATGGAAATGCCCAAGAGCTGAACATTCAATCGCTCCTTTCACAAAAAGTGGACACTGAGGAATATTCCTTCGGCTATGCTCTCGGAACCAAGATGGGCGTGAGGGCTGACGATATCGTTTTGGTCGGCCAAGACGGCACCCGTGTGAATTCGATTTTCACCCAGTTCCAGCGTTTAATGACTGTGGGCACGGGCTCGTTGCCGCCGTTGGTTGTGATGAGTTATGTGGCCAATGATCTCTGCGGCGCTGAGAATTTCACAAACAGCGTGGACACGTTCTCGCGAAACTTCACGACGGAATTGCGGCGCCAGTTTGCAGCTGTTGCCACTCTTCCCGCAAATCCCCAGGGCACGCGGTTAGTGGTCGTCGCGCCCTTGGACGTGGCCAACGTGCTGACAAATGCCGATTTACTCACTCAAAAAATCCCGTTTGAAGGCAATGGCATGGTTACCTGCCAGCAGTTGCGCAGCGGTTCGCTTCCGAACGGCGGCGATTTCGCCAAGGTCATGCAGCAAATGTTGAGAGGAGAATGCGGAGGGATCCTCGGTCCGACGTCTGATCCCACAAAACGCATCGCCACTTTGCGCGCGCTCCAAGACGCCCAAGCGGCGGCCTTGCAACAGGTCATCGCCGAGTTCAATTCGCGCGGCTTGCGCATTCAGGCGGAATACGCACCGTCGATGAAGCTCGCGCAGTTCCGCGCGGGCGATTTGGCGAATGACTGCTTCCATCCCTCGCGCTCGGGCGCGAATACGATGGCGACGCAATTGTTGACGCATGAATTGTCGAATGTAAGTAAATAAATCTTAAGATAGTTCAAGTCTTTGCCTTTTATTCAATCACTTGCAGTAGCAGGTCGATAGGTCCAGCATGAGCACCTATCAGCCTCTCATCTGTATTGTCGATGACGATGTTCACCATACCGCCGCGATGACGAAGGTGCTTCTGCATCGGAAGTTTCGAGTTGAGACGTTCGAAAACGTAAACCAGTTTCTTGAATCGCTGAATCAAAAGAAGACCTATGACCTCGTGATTTCCGACTTTCACATGCCCGGCGCCAATGGCTTTGATCTGTGCCGGGCCGTTCGTGCCCGCGCCGAAAGAGTCCGCACGCCGATCATTTTGATCACCGGCACAAATCCGTCGTTCGATACGGCGACCGGCCTCGATGCCGGCGCAGACGAATTTATCGCCAAACCTTGCAACCTCCGCCACCTCATTTCCAAAATCAACTCGCTGCTCAACATTCGCCGCGAGGGTGAGCAAATGCATAGTGAACTGATCATCTCGAAGGATCTCAATCAGGAGCTTGGCCGCTTTGTCTCGCCGAATCTCGCGAATCGCCTCTCCGAAGCTGACCGGCAAAAACTCTTGCAACCACACCGCAGCGAAGTGACCGTTCTGTTCACGGACCTTCGCCGGTTCACGGCCTTCTCCGAAAAGGTCGAACCGGAAGAAGTGATGGATGTGTTGCGGTCATATTACGAAGCTGTCGGAACGGCCGCCATCCGCTACCAGGGTACGCTTGGCCACTTAGCGGGAGACGGCATCATGGTGTTCTTCAACGATCCCGAGCCGATTGAACATCACCGCGAAGTCGCACTCAAGATGGCTCTCGAAGCCCGCGAAGCGCTTGTCATCAAGAAGAAGCTTTGGGACGAGCGCTACTACGATATCGATTTCGGAATGGGCCTTGCCGAAGGTTTCGCGACGATCGGCGGCATCGGCTTTGAGCGCTTTTCGCAGTATTCGGTGATCGGCACAGTCACGAACTTTGCTTCGCGGCTCTGCCATCAAGCGCAGAATGGACAAATCTTGGTTTCGAATCGGTTCTTAGCGAGATTGGAGCCGGGCTTCGTGAATGCCGAAGCCCTAGGCCAAGCGCAACTGAAAGGAATCGTGAAGCCAGTTGCGCTGTACAATATTCTGAATCTTAAAGCCGGCTAGGCACGCCGACAGTTGCCGTCGTCGTGCACGACTTGAACTGCCACGGGCCCTTCGGAGTATTCGGCGCAACGACGTTGTTCAAGAAGTCGACGGCGTCTTTTGCCGCCCAATTGCCCGAGAACACTTCGTAGTACTTCAGCATCTTCGCGTCCGCTGTGTTGATCGTCGGCGAAATGCTCGAAGGAGTCGAACCGGGCAAAGACACTTGCACCGTCATTTTATCAGTGCCATTCGGTTTAATAACCTGGAACGCGGCGATCGCCTGCGCCTGATTCGGCAGCGACGGGAAGATACACTGCACCTTATCCGCGGCCAAATTCATGGCCTGTTGCCAATTCAGCGACTTGAGATCGAGGCCGATCGAAACGGCGGCGTCGATCGATTGCACGACGTCTTGATTCGGATTCGTGAAGTCTTGCAAACGCACACTGACCGTCAGCGTTCCGCTGCCGCTCGAAAGCAATTTACTGTCATGAACGAGGAGCTTGAGATTCAATGGAGCCGTGCCATTCGCAGGCACCGTCAAATCCGAAAGCGCCAAGGTTTTATCGAGCGCGAACACGCGGCCGTCATCCAAAGTGACCGTCACATCGCTGCCCGCAACGTTCTTCGAAGACCAGGCGACGTCGACATACACGGGCTGAGTGCCGTTTGGGCCAAGAGCTTGCGAGCCGACGTTTTTCAGAGTGTAGCTCACCGTCTTCGCGATCTCGAACGCCGCGCTGGCCTTTGTCACGGCAGCCGACAAGCTCACCGGCCAGTGGACCGACATTCCTGAATCGACTGAGTAGTCGAGATTCACATTGTTGATGCTCAAGCGCATTGTCGTCGTCGCTTTTTTGCCGATCAGCGCCGTTTGATCCGGAACTTGCAGCACCAATGTGCCTTTGGCGGGAGTCAAAGTTCCTGTCGCGCCGGGCGCGATCTGGCCGAGATTCTGCGAGAGCGGAGCCGGAACCAAAAGCGTCGAAGTCGCGAGGAATTGGACTTTGAGCGCCTGATTCAAGGGACTCGGCATCGGACCCTTATTGATAATTTGAACACTCGCGGGATAAGCATGCTCGCCCGGCTCGAGAATTTGATCGTTGCTGTCGTCGACGAATTTCACAGCTGCCACTTCGAGATCAAACGGCGAAGAGAACGATTGCACGTTGCCACCGGCAACGAGTTGGAAGGCTTTCGAACCCGAACGTCCGTAGCCGCCATTGCGGCCATCGTATCCACTCGATCCGTTGTTGCCGGAGCGGCCGTCTTGTCCCGACCATCCGTTCGAGCCATCCGGTCCGCCGGTGCGGTTGCCTTTGTCGTCTGTGCAGGTGTTCGATCCGCCACGGCCGCCTTGGCCACCGCGTCCACCGCGCCCGCCTGATCCACCCGCGCCGCCCGAGCCGCCGCGGCCGTAATCACCGCCGCTCACGCCGATTTTCACATAGAGCATCAATTCGTTTTGATCGGGTGCCGTGCTGACTTTCACCGATCCGCCGGAACCGCCGCTGCCGCCGTCGCCGCCGTCGCCACCGCGTCCGCCGTCACCGCCGTTGGTGCCGTCGGATCCGTTGCCGCCGTTGCCCGGAGGACATCCGTCGGAGCCGTTCATTCCGTCTTGACCGTCGCGGCCATCATCGCCGGAAGATCCCGTCGAACCGTCGTAGCCATTGCCTCCGTCTCCGCCAACGGCGTAGATCGTGACACTCTTGAGATCTGAAAGTTTAATTTGCTGATTGATTGTATCGGATTTGCCGTAGTGCGATTCGGTGCCGGTGACATTCACAATCGTCTTCGCCGCATCGGCGTAAGAGAGAGTGACGTCCACAGATCCGGCGCTACCGCCGCCACCGCCATAAGATTGGGCATCGCCGCCCGAAACGTTAATTGTGATTGTTCCGTCTTTATTCGTGACTGTCGCATGAGCCTGCGCAAGGCCGAGCATTGCGCACAAAATGAACATGAATTTCATGAGAATCCCCCCGATTCGCGTCATGTAATACTCATGTCTGTGGGCGTTCGACAAAGGGAATTTGGAAATTCCAAGAAATTGTAGCAAGTGAAGAACATGTGTAAAGAGTGTGGATCGAATGCTCCGCGGACAAAAATTTTCCTCTCTATTTTTTGTTTGCCATTGTTGGCTGCGCGGCCTTAGTTTGCTCGCGCGTTGATCTAACGCTCTTTAGGGGGAATCATTCATGCGCTCACTCGTCTTGGCTCTTTTATCTGCAGTTTCCGTTTCGGCATTTGCCACCACACAGCTCAATTTAGCTCTCGGCGCCAGCGTTCCGGCGGATCCGAGCGGTCAAACTCTGACTGAAAAAACAGGTCCGAGCCGCGCGAACGGCGGTGAGCACATCATCATCAAAATGGGACCGGTCAAGACCATCACCGATATCAAAATCACTGCTTTCTCGACGGGAAAAGCCGGGAAAGCCTTGATTCACAACGTCACGGGTACCAACGGCACAACCAAAACCGCGCTCGATTCCCTTTACACTTTCGCGAAAGTGACGATGGGCAACCCGACGAACTATCAAAACCTCGCGATGGTCGCTGACACTCAATATGTAGAAGCGCAGCCGAATATGACGTTTGGTCAGCTCGATTTTCAAATTGAAGGCTTTACGAATGACGATGCATCGGTTCTGATTCAGATCACGTCCAGCGATGCGCTTCCGACTCAGGATTATTTGATCACGCGCACGAGTAACGGCACGGTTCTCGGCGGAATGATCAACGAAACGTCGTACGCCAAATTTCAACCGGCGCAACTTCAGTCGTTGATGACTTATGGCACCGCTCCGACTGCCGCCGACGTTGTGGGCCACACTTTCTCATGCACGACCTACACAAAATTGAATCCGATTCAGCTCGATTACAAAAAACGCACGTACAGTGCGACCGCTTCCGGCGGCATCCAATCGATCAGCGACTTGGAAGGGACTGGCGCTTACCAAACGTGGACGGCGTCAGCCGCTGGCTTGCAACTCCCCATCAGCAATCAAAATGGCTGCGGCAAGTACACGACAACCAATGTGACCCGCAAAACAGGTGCTGGAAACTTGATCTCTGAAGTTGTCTTGGATTTGAATTCGTATATCCAACTCTGTACAGCGGCTGGTTATGACCCGACGGCGACACAGGCAGTTGAGGCGAATTCTACTTTTCCTTCTGTTTTGAATAATACGGACGTTGTTGATTCGTACGAATTCTGCCGTTTGTTGAACTAAGCGCCTCTGCCTTCGGGGAGGATGAGGAGGAGATCGGAGGAGGAGCGGAGGCCGCGACAGCGGCAGTTCGCTTCTCAGACTCTGTCTCTGCTCCTCCTCCGATCTCTTCCTCTGACCTCGCGAAGCGGCCCCGAAGGGGCGAAAGGTCCACAGTCCACAGGCCGAGGGTTAATACCGGGTTACGGAGTAACGAGAATAGCATCCCACTCAGGATACTGCCCAAACGTATCACCCGGCTTCTTATCATCATCATAGTGGTAGAGAGGCATACCATTCAGCGTAAGCTGCATCTCTCCATCATTACCCTTGATCGTGCCGAAAGGTGAGGCAACCGCCGTACCTGCCGGAACATGCTCCGGCGGCCACTCCGTTAAGCATCCCCCCGAGCAATTGGACTTCCCGGCTTTGTCGATTTCGAACGTGTAAAGGGACATTCCCTTATCATCCGTCAAAATCGTCGCCTTTGCGCCTTTTAACATCACATCGGCCACCGCGATCAACGGGGTCTTATTGGTAATATCCTTCTCCGAAACCGTTAAGCCTCCGGCGAAGGCAGTTCCTGCCCATGCGGCCATCATCATCAGTACGAACTTTTGCATTTTGTTTTCTCCTTTTAAGGTTAGTGAGTACACCCCACTAACTAGACCGACTAAGGGCGGTTGGCCTAGTCTGGGATATTGAAACAGGTGTTGCGATTATTGAAACTTACGCAATCTGAAAATCATGGATTTCTGTAGCGATGACGCTCCTTTAGGCAGATTATTTACGAAACTAGACCGTACAAAGGTCTAGTTTTTATGTACAGCTCTCGAGATCCGCCCAAAGTCGTGGCTGAATTTCAAAACCAAGTAACATTCCTGAGGGGGAATCATATATGAAACTAATCGTTCTCAGTCTCGTGGCTGCCTTCGGTTTAGCCAGCAGCGCGTACGCTAGTAAGTGCGAAGGTATCTTCCCGAAAAACAACCTTTGGTTAGGTGTCAATTTCGTTGATCAAGGGATCTCCGAAGCCGACTTTAACAAGGTTCTCGACCAAGTGGTCGCCGTCTACAATCCGATCGTGGCTAGCCACGGTTTTAAACTTCAGTTCAACCGCCTCTGGACGGATGGAACTGTGAATTCGGATACGGACACTGAAGGCGATTCATGGGTCATCAACTCATACGGCGGTCTCGCTCGTTATGATGGTATGACGATGGACGGTTATGCCGCTGTTGCCTGCCACGAGCTCGGTCACCACTTGGGTGGCGCTCCTTTGTTTGACGACGGCAGCGAAATGTCTGTCGAAGGCGAAGCTGACTACCATGTTGGTACGAAGTGCTTGCGCAACCTCTGGATCGGCGACGACAACGTAAAAGCGTTGAAAGGCAAACAGATTGACCCGACGGTCAATGCACAATGTACGGCTCAGTACACTGGCAACGCGCAGTCGATCGCAATGTGCGAACGTATTGCTAACGCCAGCTACACGGTCGCTTACATCTTGCAACAACTTGATGGCGATCCCCAGATCGGTTTCAACACTCCCGATTCGTCTGTCGTTTCGCAAACGAACGAAGATCACCCGGCTGCTCAGTGCCGCTTGGATACTTACTTCCAATCGGGTCTCTGCACGGTTTCGCAGAACATCGAGTTCAGCAATACCGACTGGAAAACCGGCGCATGCGTGGACGGAACGGGTTCGCGCCCGCTCTGCTGGTTCGCTCCGGGGAAATAATCTGATTTAGGTAATCCCTTGCACCTGAGGGCAAGTTCCCCCGAGCTTGCCCTCTCTTTTTTTCTCACTTCGATACACCCACCTTTTCCATCTTCATCAAGAAACCTCGACTGCCGTTAACCTCTCGATTTTCGAGTGGAATTGCTCCATCAAATAATTTTGATTTAATTCGATTTGTTTACTCACCGAACCGTTCATCACACTCACAGGAAGTGAAAAGGAGATCGGTGCCATGCTAGAATATGATAAGAAAAAGCTCGGATTAATTTTAAAGGATGCTCGACTCAGTATCGGTTTGAGCCAACGCGAAGTTTCGCTCCGCGTGGGTTATACCTCATCTCAGTTTATTTCTAACATTGAGCGCGGCGTTTCGGTGGCTTCATTGAAACTCCTGGCGCAATTGGTGCGAATGTACAAAATCAAACCCGATAAGGTCGCCAACGTGATTTTGGACAGCCAGAAGCAATTGCTTCGCAAAAATTTTCGCGCCTCGAATCTATAAGACATCACTCCATCTGGGGCTGATCGCAAACGCCGCATTGATCAGCCCCACGTGGGAATACGCCTGAGGAAAATTTCCGCTCTGCTGTCTGCGCTCGGGGTCATAGTGTTCGGCATAGAGGCCGAGCGAATTGGCCGCCGGCAAAAGATTTTTAAAAATGGCCGTCGCCTCGTCGGGACGCCCCACCTTAACTAACGCTTGCACCAACCAGAAGCCACAGACCAGGAACGCCGAATGCGGAACCCCGAAATCGTCCTTGCGCCTATACCGATAAAGAAACCCGGGCGGGAGTCCATTCAGCTGGAGCGTGCGATAAATTAAATCGACTGTATCCGACGACAAGGATACATCGGCATGCCTAAATATCGGCATTAGGAGCAGCGAAGCATCGACCGTTTCATCCGCCGGTCCATTGCGCAAAGTTCCCTCGCGGACGGCCTTTGTCAGCGCGCGACTGGCCGCTTCCATTTCCGCCGAGAGGTTGCCAGGATACTCCTTAAGAAAACCCCGCTTCTGCAATTCCACTCCTCTCGCCAACCCCGCATAGCACGCGAGATTGCTGAACGAGTGCTCACGCCAGTCCGTACGAATCTCCCATGGCCCCGCATCGACTTGCGAAACGCGTGACCCGCACTGCTTGAGTAAAGCAATCAGCAGCCGCTCGTAGTCGCGGGAGCGCAGATGCCGGAAGCGCGCATCTAGAAACACTGGCGAAAGCGACATGACCATTTCGCCATAGACGTCGTTCTGCACGTGCTCGGACGCTTGATTGTTCACACGAACGGGCGAGCTGCCTTTGTAACCCGACCAGTTGCCGAGAATAAATTCGTCGTCCGGCCGCTGGTGATCCAAACCATATACGGGACTGAGTCCGCGGCCCTCGAGATCGGCGTCAGCGACCACATTCAACAGAAACCTCAGAAAATTTTCGAGCTCTTCGAAGTGCCCGAGCGCGTTGAGCGCGGTCAGGACAAAATAAGCGTCGCGCAGCCAACAAAATCGATAGTCCCAATTCCGCGCGCCGCCAATCTCTTCGGGAAGGCTGGTCGTTAGCGCGGCTAAAATCGCGCCGGTATCGTCATAACAATGCAGTTTAAGTGCGAGCGCTGACCGGATCGTTTCGTCTTGGAAGAGTGTGGGAATCGAGCAGTGTTTGACCCAAGTCGACCAATACTTCTCGGTCTCACGCAAAAAGTCTTCGCACATGCGAGGCAAGTCTTCATTCAGCGAAGAGCCCCAAGTCATGGTAAAATAAAGTTTCTGATTCAGATGGAAACTCGTGCGCTCCATCAGATGCGTGAGCGACATGTCCGTGTAAACTCGCAGATAGTCTCCGTTCAGCGACCAGCGTAAGTGCGCGTTAGCGCGGCCCACGGGCGGCCGCGTTTTCTTCCAACCCATCACCGGATCACAGAGGACGCGGATGCGGGACTCCCCTTTTATCGGTTCGACGATGCGAATGAGAGTCGTCGGCCGGAACATGCGGCCGAATTGCACAAAGCGCGGACAGAAATCAATGACCCGGAATTCCTGGCCCTCGCGAGTGTGAAACTCCGTGATCAAAATATTGGTGTGGGGAATATAGTGCTGGCGGCTGGTGTACTCCCCCTCGGGAGCGATCGAAAAATGCCCACCCTCGGGATCAAGGATTTTTCCGAACACGGGAGGGCTATCGGGTTTGGGGAGACACAGCCAATCAATCGAGCCGTGATTGGAGACGTGAGCCGAAATCTGGCAATTTCCTATTAATCCGTACTCGTACATTCACCACTCAATTCGCGGCTTGGAGTGTGCACGCACTTTCGCTGCATTTAATGCGCAAGAGAGGCGTCGATTTGTCACTTGCCAAAGCCTTGGATGCAAACTCGGGGTTGATCTTCTTACTAAGGACGCGAACCAATTTGGGATCACTTAAGTCAATCGTCGCCGAATTCAAGGTCATATCGCATACGGGAAGGTGACGATAAAGCTGATACTTCACATTGCAATCTATGTTAAGCGCACTCGACCGAAAGGTAATTGAGTCCATAAGCGGGTTACCTGTGATTGGGTCGGAGACAGTCTTAACCGTAAAGAGTCCGCGGAACGCCTGAACGATAAAGTCCGCATCGTCACCCTCGAGGTGCACCGATCTTAAGTCGGCACGAGCGGAAATTCCTAAAACAGCAATCAGTCCTGCAATCAGTGTTTTCATAGACAAATTTATAGACCTCGGATGCGTACTATTCAACGTAGCTTTTTTTCAACCTGCGTCTGGAGTCCATCTTGCAACTCAGATGACGAATGCTCTGAACGTCAAGCGTCCGTCGAGACCGCCAGGGACTTATGAAACTGCAAGTCGCTAACCATGTTATTAACTGTTACATCGTAGGCGGCGGAATTTTGCTGGCATGGCCGCTTCAACATTTAGTCCTCGCTCCGCTCAATCGCTTTTTCCACCGCAGGCGATGGCTGAAGCCTGAAGAACATGTGTTTGATCACCTCAAGATTCCCTTCATACTTCTGTTCTTGCTGATCGCTCTTGACCTTGGCGTGACTCAAATGGAGCAATTCACCACCCGGGCTTACATCGTCGTTACCGCCGCGATTTTGATCCGTGCGGTTAAAATTTTTAAAATCGTTTCCTACAACCGCTTCGACAGCAGCCTAGAAGACAATCTCGTCGCGCGCAAAGTTCGCACGCAGATGGAGTTTGTCGAGCGCACCTTCAGCATCATTATTTTATTCGTCGGGTTCTCGCTCATCCTGATGACGTTCGAGGAAGTGCGCAATATTGGCCGGAGCTTGATCGCGTCAGCGGGGATCGCCGGTGTCGTCGTGGGGTTTGCCGCTCAGAAATCGCTGGGCGCCTTTGTTTCCGGCTTTCAAGTTGCTTTCACTCAGCCCATCCGCATAGACGATGTCGTCATCGTTGAGGGCGAATGGGGCACGATCGAGGAAATTACTCTCACCTACGTCGTCGTCCGCATTTGGGATTTGCGCCGCCTGATTGTTCCCATAAACTATTTCACCGAAAGGACCTTTCAAAACTGGACGCGGACCGAGGCGAGCCTGCTCGCCTATGTTCTTCTCAACTTCGACTATTCGATCGATGTGGACGCGCTTCGCCGCAAATTTACCGAATTTCTCGCAACGTCGCGCCTCTGGGACAAACGGGTGAACGTCGTGCAAGTAACGGATGCAACCGAAAAGACCGTGCAAGTACGCTTTCTGATGAGTGCTAAAAATGCCTCACACGCGTTCGACCTACGGTGCGAGATCCGGGAAAAAATCTTGCGCTATGTGCGCGAAACGGCGCCGGAAAGCTTACCGGTCTTTCGCGTTCGTGACGAAATCAAGTCGCTCCCAACGGAGTCGCGATCGACTCAAGAGATTGACCCTCGCAATTCAAACCCATCTTCCACTCCACACCCGCCGCCATCACCATGAGCGCGCCTGCAAAAATATACCCCCACATGATGGCTTCAGGCCGGCCTGAATCGGTGAGGAGACCGAAAAGCCAGGGAGCGAGCACGCCACCAATCCCCGTCCCGATGGAATAAAACAGCGCGATCGCAAGCGCGCGCATTTCGAGGGGAAAAATCTCGCTCACTGTTACGTAAGCCGAACTTGCTGCGGCCGAGGCAAAGAAAAAGATCACGCTCCACATTAGCGTTTGGCTAACGGCCGACAGATGGCCGTTAGCGAAGAGATAGCCTGTAATTACCAAAAGCACGCCTGAAATGGCGTACGTAAACGCGATCATCTTCCGCCGTCCTACACTGTCAAACAGATGGCCGAGAAGGGCCGGCCCCAAAAAATTCCCGATGGCGAACGGCAAAATGTAAATACCTGTGTCTTTGGGCGGAATATTATAAAACTTAGTCAGGACCAACGCGTAGGTGAAGAAAATCGCGTTGTAGAGAAAGGCCTGCGAAGCCATCAAACTCAGGCCGAGAATCGAGCGGTCCCGGTATTGGGTAAACATCGCCCTGAAAATCAATTTTAAACTGTGCGGGCCGGAGGGCTTTATCTCAATCGCTCTCGCCGGATTGACCCGGTTGAGATGTTCGTGGACGTCTTGAGCGATGTACTTTTCCATGGACGCAAGGATGGCATCCGCTTCCTCCGTGCGTCCGCGGAGGACGAGCCAGCGCGGACTCTCCGGCACGAAGCTACGCAAGAATAAGATGCATAATCCAAGCGCTCCGCCGATTCCAAAACCGATCCGCCATCCCAAATCCACCGCGAAGTGAGTGGGATTCAAAAAGTATAGCGTCGAGAGGGACCCGATGGCCGCTCCGATCCAATAACTTCCGTTGAGCGACAAACCAACCCGGCCGCGCACGCGCGCCGGAATCAGTTCGTCGATGGCCGAATTAATTGCCGAGTACTCGCCGCCGATGCCCGCGCCGGTGATAAAGCGGAAGAGCATAAAGCTCCACAGATCCCACGACATCGCGCTTAAGAACACGCCGAGAATATAGACCGACAAAGTAATGAAAAATAATTTCTTACGCCCAATGAGATCCGTCAGGTAACCGAAGACCAAAGCGCCCAAGACGGCCCCCGCCACGTAGCTTGAGCCGAGCAAACCGATTTCGGAGCCCGACAAATGCAGTGTACCCGGGTCTTGCAAAATTCCGCTGAATGTACCGGTAAGCGTGACTTCCAGACCATCGAGAATCCACGTAATTCCAAGAGCGGCTAAGACGCGCCAATGAAAGGTCGACCACGGAAGACGATCCAGGCGCGCAGGAATGAGCGTGAAAAATTTCTTCTTTCGCGGAGCAGGTGAGGTGATGTCCATGTGGCAACGCAAAGTGCAAGGCACAGGCCACGGCGGCACACTCCAGCTCGTATGCTACGAGCAGAATTCCTTCACCTTCTTCAAAAGTTGTTCGAGATCGATCGGCTTCTTGAGGTAAGCGGTTTTTTTGTCCGTCTGAACTTTTGCTTCCGAATGCGAGTCGGCTGTAATAAAAATCACCGGAATATTCGCGAATTCCTGATACTGGGAAATCACGTCACGAAAAACCAAACCGTCCATTACCGGCATCATGATGTCGAGGAGAATCAAGTCGGGCTGTGGGTCTTTGCGCGCGCGTAAATAATCAAACGCCTCTTGCCCGTTCATCGAACTTTTCACCGCATATCCCTCGTCGAAAAGCAGCTGCCCGAGCAACGCCTGTAAGTCTGGCGAATCTTCGACAATTAATATTTGTTTTTGCGGGTTGGAATTCATATGCTCCCTATATTGTGAAGCAAATTGTCGAAGCTCGGACGGATTGAAGTCGACAGTGCCCTCGGCCATGGCTCGACGTTCACTGTGCGACTTCCCGTACTTAAAAATTAATGCAAGCGCCGCCGCCGACGTCCATCGAATGGCCACCCATGGACTGACACTGAGTATCGCTCCAGGTTCCTTCCGAAACGCCGATGCAGCCCGAAGATAAGTAGCATGTGCCGAACCAGCGCGGAGACACGGCGTCAGCCGTGAGGCCGCCCGAAACATTTTCACAGTATGAACCTTCTAACACGCTCAGTCCGCCCATTGCCGCGCATTGACCCAGCGACACAAATCCGCCCGGATATGTGATGCCTTGGCAATTATAGAAGTGAAAACAAGATCCGAAAGCATCCTGCGGAGTCATGTTCGCTGAAAAAGCCACCGAGCCCATGCTCATTAATACGGCTAAGACTAATTTTTTCATGTGGGTCCTCCCCTTATAAACAAATCCCACGCCCTTTGGAAAACGAAGTCAACGTGATAAAGTTCGCCGCTATGAAAACGATCGCGACGCTACTGGTGATGATGCTGTGCTTGCCTCTTCATGCCAAAGGTTCGGAGGATCGCCTTTCCGAATACATGGATCGGGTCAGTGATTATGCCGCACAGGATGTGGACTTTCATTACGGCCTCAGAACTCTGACCGCGTCCATGTTTGAAGACTACCGGCACATTGTGGAAATTGTGCCGGGCCCGGACAGCGACAAGGAAGTCAAAAATCTCACGCATCAATTTGCCACAGGCTTTCAAGTGTGGTCACTCGCGGTCGCCCGCGCGACGAACGGGTCGACGGAGGCTTACCGGCTCCGCATTCACCGCAATTTCTGTCTGAGCATTTTCTTAACTATGGCCGACTACGCTCCCGGGCACAATCCCACGGTCGAGCGCGAATTCCGCAAAGATTTTATGAACGAGCTCGCCGCACTCGAACCGCAACAAAAGGCGCGCGTCAGCTCACTTTGGGGCAGATTCATTCACCGGACCAAAAAGATCAGTTTCACCGAAGGAATGGACGCAATAGCCGTATCCGCGGCAATCTTCCAAGTCATACAGCAAAACACCGGGAACTGGATCGATGCCGATATAGGTGGCTTTGCCGGCTTTCTCGGAACGCTCGAAGTGTTGAAAGATTTGATCAAACCCAGGCCCGATCAAGAGTTGGTCGCCCAGCGTGTAGCGCTGGCATTTAACAATGATGCCCGCAAGTTGTGTGAGGACCATCTTCTTATTCGTCAGTAGCTGTTTGTCTTAAGATACATACCGCAAAGCACAAAATATTTTTGTCTGCTGACTTACGCGGATGAATCACCGGAATATTTACTGACTTGGGGGCTGGGGTTCATTTGCTACTTGCACTACTTTTAAGTGTATCTCTCTTCGCTCACGCAGATACGGCAGGCACACCTGTGCCTCACTCTCCTGCGCGCGATCAGAAGTCGATCGGCTTTTGCTGGGCGTACACGCTCACGGGCTTGATCGAGGGTGAACGTTTGCGCGAGGGCACAAGTCCTGTCGTTCATGTCTCGGGTGAATATATCGGTTTCTATCATATGTATTTTCAAATTAAGAACCACATTGGCTGGTTCCGCACTCTCATCAAGCGCATGAAAGACGGCGGCGTTCAGCATCCCGACGGCAGCGTCGAGGATGCGTATGAGCGCATTTACGTACGCAATCACTTCTTCACACCTGATGAAGCTAATGAAGAGAGCCGCGCATTGGTGGAATTAAGTTTAGTAGGCGCCGTTCCCCAAAGTGTTTACAGCCAAACTTGGAACGACGACCAAGAGGCCAAGCTCGCCGCACGCTTAAAGAAGTTCATTAAAGAGAATCTCTTTGATGAGGGGAAGCTTGATATTTACGACCAAGGCGGTCCTGACACGATCAACGAGACACTTTTGAAGGAGTTCAGCACGGCCTTCGGATCCAAACCGCCCCGCCCGACGGACACCTTTGATTATCGCGGCCAGACCTACACGCCCACGCAGTTCCTGAGCCGCTACCTGGCGTTCAATCCCGATAATTATGTCGAGGTGACGGCGACGAAGTCCACGCACGCCCGCGATCTCAGTCTTGTGCATGAGCTCCTCCAAAAGGGAATTTCAGTTCCTGTTGGGTTCACGGTTTTTAAGGACAAGAACAGCAAAGGTCAGGCGGTTGACGACGATCTCACGGACACCGGCCTATTCACCTCGAGCGATTGTCCCAATGGCCACTGCACTAAAGAAGACGCGGGCCATGAAGTGCTGGCGGTGAATTGGCTTGAGAATGCTTCCGGCGCTATGACGGGCTTGATCGTCAAGAACAGCTGGGGCAAAACGGGCTTTAACGACAAAGGCAAGAACACGTTGACCGTTGGCGATAAGGGTTTTTACATTATTGACAGCGACTATTTGCTCAACTCAATCACGGGCAGCAAAGATCCATGGACCTTTGTGGTCCCCGCCCAATACGCGCCTTAGAAGTAACCGGCCAGCGTGCCGTAGATACGGCAACCGATTCCAGTCATAAAATCCATGTTCGCCTGGAGGTACGGTTCGGTTCCAGGCAAGACTTCCACGGCACCACTTTGTGAAACTTGATCCGTAAGTTTGGTCGGCACGAAAAATTCGGCGCCAAGGCCGAAGACGATGCTGCGCTGGCGCGTGAAATTGTATTCAGCGCGGAATCCTCCGGAATATTGCACCATCAGTTTCGTGTAATTCACGAGGTCGGTTTGATTTCCCGACATGAGCGTCGTTTGATTGCGGCCGTAGTAAACGCCGACACCGCCGTAAGGCACGACGTTGAAGTCTCCCATATAAAACCGGTAACCGACCTGCAAGAGCTTGAGGCCCATGACGTTGAGGTTTTGTCCGTTAACAGTAAATCCACCAAAGTTCGTTTGCTGATCTTGCACGTCGACCGGAAACATCCAATCGATGCCGGTGTGAAATTCAAAATCAGAGGGCGCCCAAACTGACCACATAGCCTGAAGGCCCGCCATCCCACCTGTCACCGTGTTGTAGCCGAAATTTTGTGCGAGAGTCGTATTGTTGGTCACCATGCGGGAATATGTCGACATCGGATCGTAGTAGATATTGATACGCGCGCCGTCTTTGCCGTCTTTGTTGCGGATGTACTTCGTTTCCCAGCTGGGATGATCGTAAACGGGATCGGCGCCGCCGCCGAGATCGGCCGGCTTTCGATTGGTGAGAGGCTGCGCATAAGCTGGAGTTTCAGCCTTTTCATCCGCGAATGCTTGGGGAATCGCGATGGTGAGTAGAACGCCGAATAAAACCGCAGCCTTGGTGTATGTCATGGTGTGTCCCTCTATATAATAAATGTTGTGTGATATTGCGCGGATATTCAACTCGACCTAGGACTCGATCCGTATGTTCATGGGTCCACATTTTCCGTGGAATTTTAGAACCGAGCACCGTTTTCGCCGCGATTTGGGCGCCGCCGTAAATATTGTGGATATTCCCGGACCACAGCACAGGTAAAGCCGTTCACTGAATTTTGTAGAAAAAGCCAAGGTCGGGCCACAGTTTTGCAAAACGCTTCGATGTCATTAACACAAAACTACTACTTCCAAGGGGGAAGACAATTATGCAACACAGTTTCACTAAACTTGCCGCATTCGCAGTTTTTGCGATTGGTAACTTCGCTTATGCTTCGGCACCGATCTCCACGGTTAAAATGATCGAAGGTCTCGAGCGCGGCCAGGCCATGATGCAAACTCACGACAATGCACCCGGCCCGGTTGGCGCTTGCAACCTGCAAGGCGCGCAGAGCCAATGCGTGAACGCAGCCGACAGCTATTCATTTAATGGCTGCAGCATCGACAGCGGCAAGATCATTGTTTCGGGTAGCTGGGACGAAGCCTTCACGGGTCCGGATGCTAACAAATGCTCGATGACTCTTGGCGATGGCGACGCAGTTGTCCGCACTTCGAAAGGCCTCACACTGACCTTCCAATCCGGTGAAGCTCTTGCCAGCGACACTTTGGGCGGAACAGCTTATGACGGCACAGTGATCCCGGCGACAGGCGTGGCTTCAGCTCTCGCAGCTGGCGTGACAACAGTCACAGTCAACGGCGCACACTTGATCTATAAGGACAGCACGGGCATCGAGAGAGAAGAAGCTTTTGTGATTTCCACTGCCCCCTTCCACATGCAAGGCCAACAGACTGACGGCAGCCTGATTATCAACGACGGCGCTCTCCGCGTATTCCATCAAATGGACAAACACACTTCGGATGTGACGCTGGATAAAGTCGCTTGGAGCGATAAAGCTTGTTGCCACCCGGTCAGCGGCACCATCACTGAAGTGATGAGCGGTTCGCAAACCGGCACTCGCACTGCAACCTTTACTTCCACTTGCGGCGCCGTACAGGTTGTCGACGTGGATGGCAGCTCGTCCACCTACAACCTCCCCGCTTGCCAATAAGCAATGATCGGGAAGATCGGGTATGGCCGGAGACATAATCTCCGGCCTTTTTTATTTTTCAGCGTTATAGACCAGTGCGAGCCATTTGTCTGTCGTGAGATAGCCGTGACTGAATTCATCCCACTTTTTGTCGAGACCCGCCCGCTGAACGTCCGCGAGCGATTTGTGTTTTCGAACGGCCTTTTTAACGGTATCGCGAGATGCGACAATCATGTCGCGGTACTTAACGAGATCGGTTTTTGAGCTGAGCGGTCCGTGGCCTGGGACGATTTTGTCGGAGTCCTTCACGCGCGCGATCACGGTGTTGAGATTCTTGATGTAGCCCTCGAGACTTCCGTTGTGCTCGGGGTGAAAGATCGGAAACATTCCGGAGAAGTATAAGTCTCCAAGTGATGCGGCACCGTCAAAGAAGACGACGGTGTCGCCATCGGTGTGGCCGTGCGGGAGGTGGACGATTTTTATATCTTGGCCGTTGAGGTGGAGCGTGAGTTCGGTTTGATAAGTGAGCGTGGGCAGCGCTTGCGGCGGTTCGGCGGGATGCTGTTTTTTCCAGAGAGTTTGCTCTGTGGCGAGCCGCTGTCGCACTTCGTCTGCGGCGATGATCGTCGCGGTTTTGCCGAAGACTTCGTTGCCGCCGGTGTGATCGTAGTGGAAGTGGGTATTGACGATATAGCGTGGGGAGTCTCCCTTAAGAGCTTTAAGCTGTTCGATGATTTTGGGAGCCATAGGCGCGAAATCGTCGTCGATGAGCAGCGTGCCGTCAGGGCCCGTGAGCGCAGTCATATTGCCGCCGGCGCCTTCGAGCATGGTGAGCTGGTGGCCGAGCGGCGTGGGTTTGACGACTTCTTTGCTGAAGTCGTCGTCAGCATGGGTGCGGGCAATGGCGGCGATAAGGAATGCGGCGACAAAAAGTGTGGTTGGGCGCATGCGCAGTTGTAGCCCGGCGCGTGCGAAGATTGCCAATTCAATGTTTTGATCATTGGAATTGAAAATTCTGATTTCAGAATCTGTCTTGGGCAGAAAAAATCAAAACCCCGGAACCTGCGGCAAGAAAATCTCCGCGGCACGAGCGTGAGCGCGCGGCTTCTTCTCAACCGGCAAGCCGTCGACTTTCGCCGCCCACTCTACGGCCTCCGTCATGTGCATTGTGCTGAAAAACCGAATCTCCGCGCCGCAATTCTGCGGCACCAATAGACACACGGTTTCCAAGAACCGGCGATTCGTCACGAAGGCCACTTTTTTAACTTCTGGATGCCGATCACCGATGAAACGAATGTGCTGGAGCATGCCACTGATTCCGCGCAAGCCCGTCGCGATGGGGGCCTGCAACACGAACGCGCGAATTTTTCCGTATAAGTTCGTCCAAGGGTAAATCGCACGGTCGAGTTCGAGGAAGTCCCGCGCCCCTATCGGCGCCTTCGGTACAACGAGGAGAACTCTATGTTCGGCGAGGAGAGTGAGTTTCAAGGCTGGCAGTTCTTTGATGAGTTCTTCCATGGAACCTCCTGCCAACTCCGGTGCGAAATCTATTCCATTCGATCCTCAGTCTGCTATAAGGAGTAAAGACTATGGAACGAATCATTCAGCTCCTCGTTTCTGCGGCGCTCGCCTTCGGTGCCGTGGGACAAACGGTCCCAGACTTCACCGCAAAGACTTTATCCGGCGAGACCATTTCGTCCTCATCCATTAAAGGTAAAGTCGTGGTCATCCATTTTTGGGCCACATGGTGCCAGGCCTGCATGCTCGAAATGCCGGCATTTTCGGACTATTACAAAAAGCACCGCGATCAGGGCCTCGTCCTTCTCGCGGTCAGCATGGACAAAGACGCTGATCTCGCCAAAGCACGCGCGATGAGCAAAGACTTTCCTTTTCAAGTCGCATTCAACAAGGATTCCAACTTTAAAAAATTCGGCCGCATATGGCATATGCCGATGACGTTTTTGATCGACCGCCAAGGAATTTTGCGCGAAGACGATTGGAACGGAGACAAAGACAAGGGCATTGATGGGCCGGCTCTTGAAAAGACCGTCACGCCTTGGCTCCAGAAATGAGGTTCCCATGAAGTTTTGGATTTTGATCGCCGCCATCGGTTTTTCCGCGCGCGCCTTCGCCTGCGCCAGTTGCGGCTGCACTTTGAGTTCGGATTGGCAAACTACGACCACTCCCGGATGGCAACTCGATCTCCGCTATGACTTCGTTAACCAAACCCAACTCCGCTCCGGCACCTCGAGCATCCGCGCCGACGATGCGTCCCGCCTGACTAACGACGGCAACCGGCAGGAGATTGAAAAGTACACGGCCAACAATTATGTCACACTAACCGGCGATTACACCTTCAGCTCGAGCTGGAAAGTCGAAGCGCAAGTGCCCTGGATCATGCGCAAACACTCGACACTCGGAACCGAGAGCGACGGCGCGACCGCAGGTGCCGGCGGCGGCCAGTACGACTCGAACACTTCGAGCCTCGGCGATATGAAACTCTTAGGCCGATTCCAAGGCTTCAATGAGCAGCACAATTGGGGCTTGATCGGCGGAGTGAAGCTTCCGACCGGTAGTCACACACTCACCGGCAGGTCCACCGATTCGACCGTGTCTGGCGACGATCTTAATCCTAAAATTGACCGCGGCCTACAACCCGGCACCGGCACGGCCGATCTAATCGTCGGCATCTACTATGCCGACGCGCTCAACAAAGATTGGGATTACTACACGCAAGATCTCTATCAATTCGCGCTCAACTCCGTGGACGATTATCGGCCCGGCAACGGCTTGAATCTCAACTTCGGCGTGCGCTATATGCCGCTTGCCTACATTCAACCGGAACTCCAGCTCAACGCGCGCTATGTGCAAAAAGACAGCGGCGTGCAAGCCGATACCATCAGCACCGGTGGAACGCTCTTCTACCTGAGCCCGGGCGCGATCGTTCCGCTCGGTGAAAAGGCCGCGGTGTACGCGTTCTTCCAACTTCCGCTCTATCAAAATGTCCAAGGCGTGCAGCTTACGCCGACCTATACAGCTTCACTCGGCGCACGTTACGAATTTTAGGAGTTCGCACCAAATCGTATCGCTAACGAAACACTGCGCGCCGCGCCGTTCGCCACGAATTGTAATTTTTGGATGTTTTCGGTATGCATGCCTCCAGTCTCGGGGGGAGAAAACGTCCATGAAATACAGCTTGTTAGCCTTGCTCTTGTTGGCTACTGCCACACTTTCGGCCTCGCCACTGCGCGTGTCTTTGACCGCACAGTGTAACGGCAGCATCGGAAATATTCCGGTGCAACAAACCCTCCAATTCGGAAACGGCGTGAATGTTGCCGACATCGCCAAAATGAACGGCGTCGTGTTTTCCATGCAAGTCAGTTCCGACAAGGGCCAGTACGACATGCTGATCTTGAAGAACAATGTCGACGCCTCCGGCAACCGCCAGCTCGCGACGTTTGTCGTCGGCCACGGCGCCACGGAACTCGACTATATCGACAACGAAAAGGCGACGACGATCGTCTGCGTTTTGAACTCCGACCTCTAATTTATTTTTTCCGCTTAGCTTTGGGTTTTTCAGTGAGGTTCACGCGAACCTCATTGACCTCGCCCAGATTGGGAAATTTATTTTTCGCGTCTTCCAGGTGCACGGGCTCTTGTTTGACTGAAAATCTTCCGTCGGCCAAGGGCGTGACTTCGAAATAAGGAAGCGCATTGACCACACCTGGCTTGAGCTTAAACAATTCGAGATATTCTCCAAACGTGTATTCGGTACGGCCCGTGGCGGTAACGACCAAGAAGCTCGACAACGCGTACTTCGACCCGGCCGGCAGATAGAGAATCACGCCGTGCTCGGTGTCCTCGCCCTTTTTGATCTTCACATTGTAGCGGTCTCTTTGTTCGTTCCAGAAAAAGAACTCGTGGCCGCCGTCGTGAGCCATGAACTTGTACTGCATCAACACGGGAATCATGTCTTCTTTGCCGTCTTTGGCCTGAAGATCGATCGCGCCATTGTCTTGAACTTTGACCGCAGTTCCGCAGCCAGAAAGGCTAAGCAACAACACGAGAAGGACGTACTTCATCCTTCAGTTTTATCCTAGGGGCGCCGGAAAGTGCATCAAGCAACGCGTTAGCCGCTCCTCTTTGCTAAGTCCCCTGTTAGGTTGACCCAATGCTGACCGCCGCCGCCATCCGCACCTCTATTTTTCAAAAGGGAAACGCGCTCCCTGAGTTCGTCGCTCAGGCGGTCGACCGGAATTGGATCCGCGAGGGCTTGATTCTCTGTGTGACGTCGAAAATCGTCAGCTTAAGTGAAGGCCGCACGCACAAAGTCGCCGGCAAAAAAAATACCGTCCGCGAAGAAGCCGATCTCTATCTCGGCGAAGTCGGTTACGGCGCGTCGCTTACGATTAAGCACGGACTTCTTATGCTCGGTGCAGGGGTCGACGAATCGAATTCGGAGTCGGGAGACTTGATTCTCTACCCGCGCGATCCATTCGCCGCCGCCGAAAACCTAACGCGCGTTCTACGGCAAACTTGGGGCTTGAAAAAGCTCGGTGTGATTTTGACCGACTCGGCCTCTGCACCCCTGAGGCGCGGGACTCGCGGCGTGGCGCTTGCGCATTTCGGATTTCATGGCGTACGCAATCTCGTGGGGCAACCCGATCTTTTCGGCCGGCCGTTAAAAATCACACAAATGAATGTGGTCGATGCCCTGGCGTCGCTCGGTGTGATGCTTATGGGTGAAGGCGCCGAATCGCAGCCGATCGCCGCGATTCATGGCGCCGAAGTTGAATTCAATGACGAGGTTCCGCGCAGTGAGATTCAGATCCCGCTCGACGACGACATGTATGCGCCGATGCTGAAGGCGTTTATCGCTTCAAAGAAAACGGATTGAAGTCTGTATTGTAGTCGTAATAATCCTCTCGCTCCGCGCGCTTGAGCCAATTCACAAAAATATAGGTGAAGGGAATGACGACGATTTCCCATAGCACTTTAAAAAAGTAACTGCTGAGCGCGACCTTCACCACGAGACTGCCGGGCCAAATGCCTAAAAACGCCGCGGGATAAAAAATCGCCGAGTCGATCCCCTCGCCGACAACCGTTGAGCCGACGATTCGCGACCACAGATGCCTACCATTGGTGAAGATCTTCATTTTCGCCATCACATACGAGTTGCAGAATTCGCCAACGCAAAATGCGAGTAATGACCCGATCGTGATGCGCCAGGTGGACCCGAACGCGATTTCAAAAGCGCCTTGGTTCGGCCAATTGGGCGAAGGCGGCAGAGCGAGAACGATCCAACTGGTCAGGGACGCGAAGGCCATCGCCGCAAAGCCGGCCCAAACCACCCGACGCGATTGGGCGTATCCGTAAACTTCGGTGAGTACGTCACCGAAAATGTAACTGATCGGAAAAAACAAAATGCCCGCGCCAAAGCTGAGGCCCGCGAAGGTGAAGACTTTTGAAGCGCCGATAATATTTGAGCAGAGCATGATACAGACGAATGCGGCCATCACGAAATCGTAGTATTTGTAACTCTTCTTCAAGGGTTATTCTCCTCAAACCGGTTCGGAATCACCTGACATTTGTGCGGCTCTTTGTCGCCGTTGCCGAAACAGGCGTCGCTCAAGAAAACCTGGTGAATGCCCGTCACCAGCTTGTTATCCGCGGTCATTGAAAGCGGCGAAACGATCACCACCGACTCAAGCGGAATGATTTCAGAATTGACGGCCCACGCGCGGCCCTTCTCGTCGACCGTCGGTCCACCCGAAGCACTGTGCAAGTTGCCGACTCCGGGACAGAACAACCGGTAAGCGGCATCGGGCATGCCATTGAGCCGCGCACCGAATCCTTGAAAGGTACAGCGCGTGACCGTGAACTTTCCCGCGGGATAACCCACAACATAAAAGCGCTGACCGACGGCCGGCGTCTCTTGACTCGATACGATCTTCACGGTCGGACCCACCGCTGGCGCCGCCGTCATATTGATATCGCGGCTGATATCGCTTTGGTTAGGAATCAACTCGGCGGTGAGGCTGACCTTGACGTTGCCTCCCATATCTACGACTTGCACGGGACCCGACGGAGACTGCGGACTCAAGCGCGGCACGTGCATCGCCGTGACCAGAAACCGTTGTGCGCCCGCCTTGGCGTAAAATGCAGAGGCCGAATCCACATTCGTGCGCACTTGCGAAGTCGCGGCTTGAACAGCGGGAAGCCAGGCATACTTTGGCGACCGGCAACGAGGCGCCGTGATCAACTTGTTGAGCTCGGGCCGCAGCAGATCGAGCGCGGCCTTGGACTCTGTGAATTCATCGGCGAGTTTTTGCAACTCCGGCTGCTGCTGTTTAAGCATTTCGACATAGCCAGGAGCGTACCTGGCAAACTGCGCGAGAAATTCCGTTCGGCTTTGGGCGGGATCGCTGTCTGCGGGGAAGCAGGTGTTCATCAATTTCACGAGCGGCAGATTCTGAAAGAAAAATAGCGAATACGAGTCATCGACTCCGCACTGTGCCTCGCAAGTTTGCGTTTGGGCATGACCTTGGGCCATTGCCGATTCGCAAGCGCTGTAGCACGCGAGCGTTTCTCCACTGCTTGATCCGCCGAACATGGCCAAAGGTTGATTCGCTACAGCCGCATGGATGATCGCCGCGGCGGTGCGGGTCTTGTTGTCGAGATCCGTCGAGTACGCTTGAATATCGCGCTCAGTTTCACAATCGCGTTTAGGATTCGCGGCTTTTTTCAAGAATTCGCGCACTTCTTTTGGATAGGTCGACTGATAATATTCCGTGTGTGCGGCCGCATCGATTTTGGTCTGCGCGAAACTCTTCTGCAATTCGCCGCCGTTAAACGTGGAAGCCATTTGCGACGCACATGTCGGCGCCGCTGCGGCGGGACCACGCACTGCGGGATGGGTACATGATGTAAGCAGCCCTAAAATCGCGAGATACTGCAGATTTCTCATAGTTTTAGCGTAGCATCCGAGTGCGCTCGCGCAAGAGGACTCGCATTTGGTCTGGCCGCGTTGACTTGGCTCAACCGGGTTAGTAATTCTGACTTAGTCATGACCGATTCAGATCCCAATTCGGCTCCTCAACGTTTCCAGCACACTTTGCGTCTGGCGATTTTGGCGCCCTTGGTGCTGGCCGCACTTCTCATGGGCTGCCTCGGGTTAGCCATTCAGCAATTGCGGGCCGCCGCCGGATGGGTCTCGCACACGGCCGCTGTCAAATCCGAAGCCAATCATTTACAAAAGCTGGTCATCGATTTGGAAACGGGCCTGCGCGGATATCTTCTCTACCACGACCGGATTTTTCTCGAGCCTTACGATCAGGGCAATGCGGACATCGCCGTCTCTGTCGAGAGATTGAAAGGATTGGTCGCTGACAATTCGGTTCAAGATCAATCGCTGAAGAAAATCCTGGTCGAACTTCAGAATTGGAAATTGCGGGCGGAAAGAGCGATTGCTTCGGCACAAAATATCAGCTCGGCGGATGCAGTCGCGCGCAAAGCCGAGATGGACACCTTACGCAACGAATTCAATGCCTTTCTCGACCGTGAGGAATTCTTAAAAGCAGAACGCGTCCGCTCACTCAATGAGCTCTCGATCATCACGACTGCGTTTGGCCTTGGCCTGATCGGCACATTGCTCGTGCTTCTCGCCCTCGCCATTCGCGTCTGGTTTATGAGGACAGTCAAAGATTATGACAAGCGCGAAGAACGCGTGCAGGTCGAACGCGAAAAACTCGAGACCATTTTGAAGAGTATCGGCGATGCCGTCCTTGTCGTGGACCGGGACCGCAACGTCGAATTCTTAAATGGCGTCGCCGAACAGTTGACCGGCTGGAGACTGGCAGACGCTTATGGCCGTCCCATGGACGAAGTGTTTCGAATTGTGAACCAAGAGACGCTCGCACCGGCCATGAATCCCGTCGCCAAAGTGCTTGAGCTTGGCGTGGTAATGGGTCTTGCCAATCATACGCTCTTAATTAATAAAGACGGACATCAGTTTCCGATCGAAGACAGTGCCGCCCCGATTCGCCTCGATAAAAATCATCCGATCGAAGGTGTGATCCTCGTCTTCCGCGACGTGAGCCAAAAGCACGCGGCCAAGATTGAGATTGAGGACAAACAGTCGCGCCTCACGGCGAGTGAAACGCAACTGCGCGAGCTAGTCGGCGCGCTGAAGTCGGCAAACGACGCCAAGAGCGCGTTCCTCGCCAATATGAGCCACGAGATCCGTACACCTCTCGGGGCCATTCTCGGATTCACCGATTTCTTGAAGAATCCGAATTTAAGTGAGATTGACCGTTTAAAATATCTCGATACCATCGGCCGCAACGGTCAACAGCTCCATGACATCATCAACGATATTCTCGATCTGTCAAAGATCGAAGCCGGGCGCCTGCAATTTGAAATGCGTGGGGCCGACTTACGGGTTCTGATGGACGACGTTATGGCCCTCCTGACGCTAACGGCGAAGGAAAAGGGGCTCGCGCTGGTCCCCGATTTTCCGTCCTCTCTGCCGCGCGTTTTGACCGACTCGACACGTTTCAAACAGATTTTGCTGAATGTCGTCGGCAACGCCATCAAGTTCACGGATCAAGGTGAAGTGAGGGTTCAGGCGCGAGCCGAGGAGTATGACGGCGATCAGGTGCGCGTCGATGTCCGCATCAGCGACACGGGCATCGGCATATCTGAGACTCAGCGCCGGCAATTGTTCAAGACCTTCTCGCAAGCCGATATTTCGACCACCCGAAAATACGGCGGCTCGGGCCTCGGCCTTGTTCTCGCCAAGTCGTTCGCGAATGGTCTCGGTGGCGATTTGATTCTCGAATCCAGCCAGCCCGGCCACGGCAGCACGTTCTTGGTGTCACTTAAACTCGCGCTGGCTGAAACCGTTCATAAGCCGGTAACAGCCCCCGCTCCGCCGCCCTTGCCTGACGACGTCTTGCGTGGCCTGCATATTCTCGTCGCCGAAGACTCTCCCGATAATCAATTTCTGATTGAAAAGCTCCTTGCCGACCGCGGAGCCACCGTCGATCTTGCCGTCAACGGCGCCGAAGCCATCGACAAAGCTTTGCGCGGCGATCACGATCTCATTTTGATGGACATTTCTATGCCTGTAGTCGACGGCTATACGGCCACCGCGCGTCTCCGCGAGAGCGGTTTCCAGCGTCCCATCGTGGCTCTGACGGCGCACGCCATGCCGGAAGTGCGCACCAAATGCCTGACCGTCGGCTGCAACGAACACATGGCCAAGCCGATCGATTCAAATAAACTATCGATTATGATCGCCGGCCTGACCGGACGGTCGCATCATTTCGACTCCAACGGTCCCGCATAGTCCTGGAGTTCACGCATCGCGGCTACAAATTCCCGCTCCATCGCAGTCAATAAGTTAAGAATAACTTCAGATTCGGGTTTCGCCTTTTCGACGGCCGCCGCGAGATCTTGTACCTGAAGTGCCCCGAGGGTGGCCGCTGACGATTTCAAGGTGTGTGCGAGCTTCGCTGTGGTGACAAAATCTCCCTTTGCCACAGCGGCTCTCATGGCTTTCAGACTGGCTTCTCCATCGGTTTTGAAAAGTTCGATCACTTCGCGAAGCAAGTCCGTGGACGATTGGCGCGATAAATCGGCAAGCCTCTCAATCGCTTGCTCATCAATGCTGCGCTGATTCTGTTTCACGTTCATATTATAATTCTCGCGAAAATATGATAATTGTCGATTAATATAAGTCATGTTTATGAAAAAGCAAAAAGTCCTGTTAGTCGAAGATGCCGCGGACATGCAACTCATAGTTAAAGCTGCAATCGGTGAAATCTGCGATTTGATCTTTGTTAAGACATTGAAAGACGCGGCGCAAACTCTGCGCGGTGGCGGCTTTGCTCTGGTCTTATTGGATATCGTGCTGCCTGACGGCGATGGATTTACATTCTGCAAGACGCTGCGTGCGTCGCCCGGCACGAAAGATCTACCGATCATTTTTCTCACGGGTGAGAACGAAATCAGCCAGCGCGTTCTGGGATTTGACCTCGGCGCAGACGACTACATTACCAAGCCTCTAGAACCAAATGAGTTTAAGGCCCGTGTGACGTCCCGGCTCAAGAAGAGTGCCCAAGAAAGTCCTACGACCATGAGTAAACACGGGTTTCACGTCGATTTCAGCATTCAAAAGGCTTGCCTCGAGAGTCCTCAAGGGCCCAAAGAACTCAGCCTCACGCCCATTGAATTCAAATTGCTCGTTCAATTTCTGCGCAACGAAGAGAGAATCTTTACGCGCGAGGAACTCCTCGTCGTTATTTGGGGCACGACGGTGCATGTCTCCGGTCACACAGTCGATACACATATTTCGTCTTTGCGGAAAAAAGTCGGCGAGCTCGGAAAATGTTTTCGTGCGGTCGTGCGGCAAGGCTACTGCTTCTCTCCGCCGTCTCCATAACACTTCCGTATAGATCAGCCTGCAATTCTGGAACATCCTTTGCACATTTTTGGTGTGTGAGAAGGAGGACGTCATGAATCTCAGACCCATTCACTACTTCACAGTTTCGGTCTTCACCGTGGCGAGCGTAGCTTGCTCGAGCGCCCCTGAATCCGCAAAGGTTCCAACGGAAGCAAAAGTCGTCGCGCAACAAGAGCACGCGAGCTATGTTGTGCAGGTTGCCTTTTCAAAAGGCTCAAGTCATTTGACGGCGGCAGCCAAAGATAAGCTCGACGAAACCATGCAGCGGGCCCGCCGCGAAGGCACCGTCAAAGATATCAAGGTCATCGCCTGGGCCGACCACGAGTATCCCTCAGCTCAGAAAAAGGAGCTCAGTGAACCGCAACGCAAGCTCGCCGCGAACCGCGCGCAGGCGATCAATGACTATTTGAAGCCGCAAACCGGAGCCTCGATCGACAAATATAATATGGCGGAACGTCCGAACGGCCTCGAAAAATTCGCTTCGACCTCGGATGCGCGCATTAAAAAAGCACTCGAGGAAGCTGGAATTCCCACGACAGCTCATGACTTGCGCGTTCCCGAGAATGCGTCAAAAGCCATGGTCATGTTGGTCTTGAAAGAGTAGTTACCCCTGCGGGTTATAAAGAGAAGCTCAACTGTGGGCCGCTTTCATCGCCTTTGCCCGCGTCCAAACGCACACCGACTCCAATTAGGCGCACCGGGTCCGACCGGCGCGCCCACGCCTTTTCTAACAGCGCGGCGAAGTCTTTTTCCGTCGGCCAAGCCTTCGACGAAACCTCATGCGTGGTCCCTTTGAAATCGAAAAATTTGATTTTGACGACGAAGCCGCGCACTTTGGCCGGCTCCTTCATGCGGTCCATCCGCTCCTGCCAACTTTCATAGAGCTCCGGCAATTTGCTCAAGCACTCCTCGAGGGTCTGTAAGTCCTTGTTGTAGGTCTCTTCGACCGTCACGGAGTGCGATTTTGAGCGCGCGGCGACGGCTCTGTGATCGATTCCGCGCGCAAGATCGGCCAACTCGGCGCCGCGCGAGCCGAACCACGCTGCCAATTGATAGACCGACTGCTGTTGGATATCGCCGCAAGTCTTTAGACCGAGACTGTGCATCTTCTTGGCCGCGACCGGGCCCACGCCCCAGATTTTTTCGATTTTAAGAGAGGGCATGAAAGCGCCAATGTCTTCGGGCCGGATCACGTATTGTCCGTTTGGTTTTTTCCAATCGCTGGCGATTTTCGCGAGAAATTTGTTAGGGGCAATGCCGGCGCTGGCCGTGAGCTCCGTCTCTTCAAGGATCAGGCGCCGAATCTCTTGCGCGATCAAGGTGGCGCTACCGCCGAAGTGCACGGCTTGCGTAACGTCGAGATACGCTTCATCGAGTGAAAGTGGTTCAATGATTGAAGTGAACCGTTTCATGATTTCTCGCACCTTCTGGCTTTCGCGGCGATAGAGCTCGAAATTCGGTGGAATCAGAATCAGTTGTGGGCAAAGTTTTATAGCGCGGCTTGAAGGCATGGCCGAGCGCACGCCAAATTTGCGCGCTTCGTAATTGGCTGTGCAGAGAACGCTGCGGCTATTGGGAGGCCCACCGATGCCGATCGGTTTGCCGCGCAGCTCGGGCCGCAGCTTGGTTTCGACCGCCGCATAAAAGCAGTCCATGTCGATGTGGATAATTTTCCTCACCAGGTGAGAAAATCCTTAGAGTCCCCACTTGTCAAGGAGGGTGGCCATCGAGCCGACATACGCGCCGAGCATAGGGCCGTCAGTTTGCGCCGGCACAAATCCTTTGTCGCTATTTTCGAAGCGGGCGTCCTTTTCAGGCAAGACCGGAACCCACTCGTCAATGATCGCATACATGGCGCGCGCGGGGCGCAGAGTCGATTGCAGAAATTCCTTGCCGTCTTTTTCGATCACAAAGCGATACGTGATCGACTTTTGGTGGCCCAACCAAACGCGCGCTTGATAGCGGAGTTCGTCGTTGAGCTTCATCAGCACGCGCTGAACTTCGTCGTGTTGATTGGTGATGACGACATAAACAGATTCGCCCTCATAGAGAGCAATCTTATGTAACTCCACCTGTGTGCCAATGCGGTCGCCGTGGAGAATCGTCGAATCGACAAAAAGCGGATTGCGCTTAGCACTCATTAGAGCATTTCCTTAGAGAGCTCGGTGTAAGCCAGCGAAGCGGGGCTGTTCGGCGAGTATTTGCTGACCGGGCTATGGTCATGGTGCGCCTCTTCGACGCAGATGTTATCGGGAATAAAGCTACCATAGACGTGAAGACCGTATTTCTCGCGCACTTGACGAATGACTTCGCGCGCGACTTTGCGGTCACGGTAGCGCGTAATCACGACGCCTTTGACGCCGATCTTGTAGCCGAGGCCCGTACGGATGTTTTGTAGTGTCTCGAGAATCAAATCGATGCCCTTGAGCGAAAAGTACTCGGGGCAGATCGGAATAATAATGTCTTCTGACGCCATCAGCGCATTGATGGTCATGAGGCCGAGCGAAGGCGAGCAATCGATCAAGACCGAATCGTACTTGTCCTTAATGAATTCAAGTTTACGGCGCAAAATGCGTTCGCGGCCGAAATGCGCGGCTAATTGAACGTCGATTCCACTGAGCAGGATTTCGGCGGGCATGACGTCGATGCCGAATTGGTCGGAATGAACGATGGCCTGCTCGGCCTGCAACTTGCCCATAATCACGTCATAGACAGTGTTGTCGAATTCGCGGTCGCCAAAGACGGCTTTGGTGGCCGAGGATTGGGGGTCCAGGTCGATGAGCAAAACCTTGCGCCCCATTTGGGCCCAGCTCGCGGCCACGTTCAACGAAGTCGTAGTCTTTGCAACGCCGCCCTTCTGATTGATCACGGACACGATCGCCATATTTCCCCCTTGGATGAATACTATGATAAAAAAGTCACACCGTACCGACAAAGGAATTGGGCTCAACCGGACTAAGGTCGAATGTTGCTCGAAACAACAGCATCCCTAGTCGACAGATTCAACCTTGTCAGACGACTGCGCAAACACCCAGATCAACACAATGCTCGCCGTAAAATTGAAAGGCGATTTAAAAAGTGGGCTCGCCGTGTTTGCGGATCCGGCCAATGACTCAAATGTCATGCTCGACATGATTTTGAGGTTCAGAGACTCGACCGGCGCGACCAATCCGAGAGTAAGATCCGAAAGCAAATATCCAGCCCTGGACGTGTAGGCCGGACGCGCGGCCGTCGCGTAGGCCGGTTCCACGCCGTAAAAATAATCGGCGAAACGGCGATCGGAAAAATTCACCGTGAACAATGCATAGGCATCGAGGTTCGAACCGAAAAGATGCGGGCGATCGTAGAGCAATTCCGGCGCAATCAGATATCCGTGATCAGTGAGATGCTCGAAATTTGTCGAAAACGCCGCGCGAATCGGAAAACCGAAGCGCAACAGCACTTCTTCCGGCCGCGAATAGAGATCGAACATGATTCTCGGCCCCAACTCCCCGAGCCATTCGAGATTGGGCATTCCATCGCGTGCGGTGTTCGAATCGCTGCTTGAGGGCAGGCCGCCGCCCGCGCTGAAGTTGATTTCATAACTTGCCGACTGGAGAATACGCGCGCGCGTGCCGCCGCGGCGGTCGGAGTGCAGAATTTCGCCGCGATAGACCGCGAACGGAAACGGAATCGCCCACAAGTGATTTTGGTTGCTGCCGGGATAGTCCGGCGTGTAAGTCGCGCCGCCGCCCATGCCGAGCTCCCAGAGAGGCTCGAGTTTAATATTTCCGGCTTCAGGAACCGGGTCGGTCGGCAATGTCGCAATTTCCGCAAACGCAAGGCCTGGCACGAGCAAGGCGAGGATCAGAAACTTTCTCACTGCAACTCCCCGCTTTGCAAAATCAAATCGGCGAGCTTCGCATGCCCGCGCACCGAGGGATGAAAGCAGTCGTTGCCAACATCGCCTTTCGCGAAATGCAGGTCGCGCGCACTCTCCAGGTATGACCACCGAATATTTTTGGACGCGTACTGCGCATTGAGTTCCTGAATCTCCGACTTCCACGCCTCATTGAACGCGAGTTGCAAATCTTTAAGACGCGTGAGGCGTTCGGTGTCGTTGACGTGAGTTTCGGTGACCGAAGGGCACATTCTTGTCAGCATACGGCTGACAATCCAGGCCGTCGGCGCCCACGAGGTCAGTCCGCGGCGAACCTCGGCACAAGTCATTTGCCCTTCGCCTTCAACGTTCGTGGTTTGCGAAAGCACCTCGGGATTGGTGATGACATTGACCACATCGAGCGGCGCGAGAACCACAATATGTGTGCCGCGCGGATGTGCCTTCAAATACGGCTCGGCGGCAATCCACGCCTCACCGAGATTGGCCTTGAACCGGCCGGCCCATTTTTCAAGCGGCTCATCGATCACGCGTTCGTCGCAAAGATCGTTGGCGGTATAGGAAACCAGCACGAGCGGCGGTAAAGTTTTGGTTTTCATTTCATAAATGCGGCCGAATTGTGCGGGGATTGTTTCGACCATAACGCCGTCCTGCCCCACCAACACAATATCGGAAGGTTTGATGCCGAGGCCCCGCCCGACCATGTAGCCAAAGGCGTGTTCGGGCACATCGAGCTTAGAGAACACCTTCACACTTTGATTTAAGAAAAAGCGGCTGACAAAATTCCCTTCGTCTTCATATTCTTGCCGCGAGTACGGCACGCGAGTGAGCGGCTGAACGGAATCGAAATGCCAGCGCTCACTGGCAGGAAATTCGGCGAGAAGTGGCAACTCAGTCTGCACGCGTGGATTGCGCACGGCGCTCCAAAAGTGATCCCAAATATTTCCGAACATCGGCTCCAAATTCGGCGAGCTCGCCGCGCCTGTCGTGCCACTGTCGCCGACAATCGCCATCCAATGATCCGGATTAGAAATCTTCGTCCCTTGAACACCATGCGGGCCCAAAGGGCCCAATTGTGCCGAGGCGTTCAAGCTGAAAAGGAAAATGAGAAAACTCTCGGCCACCGATTTACGCTAAAGGGTTCTTGCGGTTTAAGCAAGATTACAAACTGGTCATAAGTATGTGGCCCGTATATTTGTCGTAGGCCTTTTGAAACGCCAAAACCACAGTTTCCATATGCTCCTGTGGTGAAAAGTACTCTTCGACCAAAGGTCGATAGAGTTCGGCTATCTCCTCGTTTCCACCCGCCTCCGTGCGGTGATACCAGGCGAGCGCGCCCATCACCGGATTGCTCTCACCGAGGACGGTGTTGCCGTAATTGATCGGCCGCGTGAGCGCGTAGATCTGCCGGTTCAGCCACGAAATGGGTGTGGGCTTATACCTCGCCGCCAGTAGGTCCGCGATGATCGTGTTGTTGTCGTCGACGTCACCGAGATCGCGCGATCGCAGTTTTTTACCGGTTTCTTCCCAATGCAGAGGAATCACATCGATGATTGTGCCGATCAAATCGACTGTGTCGGTGATAAAAAGAAGAGGATAAAGCGGCGCCGTCCACTCTCCTCCCGCGCGAATAAACAGGCCGAGGTGCCCGATCATCGTGTCGGGCACCTTGACCTTGGTTTCCCCTTCCCCCGTATCTAGAATATTTTGTGCGAAAAATCCGCGCTTCGCGGTAGCGACAAAGAGCCGCCACAGGCGCGCGTAATCGTGATAGGCCGCGCAGTAAGCTATGACAGGAACAATTTGATCGCGAGAGGTCGTCTCTGGATTCGAGTACCAGTGGGTGGGATCGGGATGGCGAACGTAAACACCAGGCTGCACTTCAAACTTGGACATAATCTGCGCGGGGTCTCGCCGCGCCGGGTTCTCCTCACTGACAACGACCGTATTGGTCGAGCGGTCATAGAGAAGCTTTTTACCGAACGCGTACATTCCTTCGCGCTGGAGAGTATCTCCGCCATCGCCGTCCTGCTGCACAATGAGCGCATAGGCGTCGATGAACATACGTCTATTATAAATCCAATCCGGAATTCACCCAAAATCGACTGGACCATTATGAGACGGACGGCCTGAAACCAGCATGAATAAAGGCTCTCCGGTCGTTCATGGATTGGAAATTTTAATTGCCGGTATTAGACGCAATTTGCTTAAGCAGATCGTCGCGGCGGCCAAACGCGATGTCTTGAAATAAGGCTTTATAGTGTTTAGCGTTGTTCGTGACAAAACTGTCGGGAAAATCATTGGCTTTGAAGAGATAAATTGATCCGTCCATCACGACGGCCATCAACTTTTCAATTTTTGTGTCGCTAGATTCCATATATGTAGTCTCGGAGACGAAAGCCAGGCGTGGAGCATGCAACAGCGTTTTTCGTTCCGCGCGGAAATCATGGCCGTTATGAATGTGGCTCACGACAAAGTCCTGCCATTCGGCTTCCGTGCGCGGAAGCGGGCCCGAAACCGGAAACCTTTCGACCGTTACGGAACTCACAAATTTCTCGGATACATTGAGAACTGCCGTCACGTCATTTCCGACGAAACTTCTCTCCTGCATTGAAACGAGGTGCAGTTTCCATGTCTCCGCATGCGCCGAGCTCGCGAAAACCAAAAGAACGAGGAGAAAATATCTCATCGACCCGCCGCCGACGTAGGAAAGGTCAGCACGGTCCCATCTGTTCCCGCGCCCGAAATATAGCCGTTCTTATAGATAAAATAGATGCTTCCGGTGCTATCACTCAACGTGATTCCGACTCCATCGGTCGACACGCAAGGGCTTCCCTCTTTTGAGGCAATTAATTTCGAGCCAACTACGTAGAAGCGGCCATTGTTGTTATACAACTGCAACGTCGTGAAGTGCCGATTGTCCTGGAGGGTCATTCCGTCTGTCAGATTCAGACCCCAGGTATCTCTAATTATGCTCTTCACTTTACTGAAGCTATGATAGCAACCTTGCCCCGCAGCCTCTTCATCTATGGCTTGGGCTCCAGAAAACATTCCATATAAGGGCGTCACGATCACAAAAACGGCCAGCGCCCATCTTAATAGGGTCATAATCCCACCTTTCAAATCCAAACCTAGGAACTGCAGACTTTATGCGCCTTTAAACTGACATTGTTTCGAAATGAGACGGAGGTTTTAGGCAGGTGTTTACCCATTTTACGGTGGAATCCAGTTTGCTATGTCTGTTCCCGTCAACTCTTTGGTCCCATGGAGGGCTCCACATGTTTGATCTGACGAAAAATTCCCGTATTTTTAACGCAAAGTTTGGCGTCGCAGTGACGTTTTTAGTCATGTCATTGGCCGCTTGCTCGCACCAGGCGATCGCTCCGGCGAACAACGACTCTTCTCAGCAAGAGTTGTCGGCGGATAACATCGTTCCGGAACCGCAAGAACCGCAGGCCACTGACGCTCAACCCGCGGCGAAGGCCAAAAAAGTGGTTCGCCATCACAAAGTGGCTTCCCACAAAGCGGTCACTCACAAAGTCGCCCGCCACATGCACAAGAAAGCTCATGGCAAAGCGATCGCGAAGAATTTCAAACGCGTGAAACCGGTTCCGGCTGACAAGCCGACTGAAGTCGCTGTCGCCAGCGTGCAGAATCAAGCGCCGGCTCCCGAAATCCAAATGCCGACGGCACCGGCTCCCGCCGCCACTTTGGGTGTCGTGACTGAATCTGATCCCGGCGCCGACAGTTTGTGGAGTCGCCTCAGCACTTGGTTGGTTTTGGGAGCTCTCCTGGCCGGAGTGGCAGCTATGGCCGTAATCGCTCCCCGCGCCCGTCGCGCTTCAAAACCCAAACGTAAATTGCTCTTTAACGGCTAAGCCTTTGACCGGCCCGAAACCCCGGTGTTAGATCACGCAGATCGACCGGGGGGCCGTGTATGAAGGGGTTTCTTTACAGCGTATTTTTTCTTTGGGCGGGATTCGCGCAAGCGTATGTGATCTCGCCAACTTCGATTGAAGTGAAATTCGCCTATACGGCTGAGTTCCAGACCCAGCAGACCTCAAATGTAAATGATCTAATTCTCCTGCATTCGTCTTATCTCTTCGGCTACATGCAGTCGCCGGAATTGGCCGCGCAATTCGATATCAATAAACGCACGGCAGGCTTTGGTGCGCCGACTTGGCCGCCAGCGATTCAGATCTTAAACGAAACTAAAGCCGGTAAACTGCGCACAATCAAGTATCACGCCGAAGGCGTGTTCTTGCTAAACGATCTTGCCGCAGCGACTATGCTCAAGCAGGGCTCCTGGCAAATGGCTCTCCCTTACGATCTCGACAACTATTTCAATGTGAACTGTGTGACGCCCGGTGAAGACACCGGTAAGAGCGAGTTCTGGTACTTCTACGATCCTTACATGCCGAAGTGCACGAACCTCGTAACGAGCCCCTTGGCGCAAACGGTGACGATGGCGATTGCGCCTATGCCGGCAGTCGACAAGAGCGAAACCGCAGACCTCGCCGCCATCCGCGGCGACAATGGGAACGGCAATTTATTTCAGATCACCACAATCACTGGCTTTGACGAGACCGAGAAAAAATCCGATGACGGGTCGGTTTCGTTCAAAGAACTCAACGATTGGCTTGAGAAAACCGAGCACTTCACAAAAACCGTCGTGCAGTCCTACCCGAGCCGTCCGATTTATCAGTTCGACAAGGATGTATTGGATTCGAACAAAAATCCGGTGCACATTCGCATTACGCGTTTGCTGGTGCAGACGGATCTCGACAACAATCACGTGACATTCGCGAAGTTTCTGAAAAGCGCGATTGAGAGTGCCGACGTGATTCTCTACGCCGGCCATTCGGGCGCAGGCACCATGCTCGAAGCGAGAGATATCGAGGCCGAAGCCGGGCCTTTGATTTTCACTAAGGATAAGAAACAGCTCTTCGTCTTTGACGCCTGCTCGGGCTATTCGTACTACACGCCTCTGTTCGTGGGCCGCAAGACTCCGGGGACACTGGATCTGATGACGATGGGCCTCACTTCGCAATTCGGTTATGAGCATGCCATGCACAAAGCCTTTTTGCGCTACATGTTCGATATGAAGAACGAACATCCGGCGTGGAACGACATGATGACTGATATGGAAAAATCCCTACGCGGCATGAGTTTCATGCTTAACCTGCAGGTGATGTAAGCGATGTATATCCTCAAGCCCTTTGCGGCGAGCGAAGAGGACTCTCTCGGTGTGATCAGCAAATATCCGCTCGCCACTTTGATCTCTACAGACGAAAGCGGCGAGTTTTCAGCGACCTCTCTGCCTCTGATTTGGCGGCGCGACGGCTCGGCTCTGAAACTGTACGGTCACTACGCAAAACGCAATCCTCAGTGGCAGCACTTTCGCGACCGCACGAAAGTCCTCGCCGTCTTCACAGGACCGCAAGCTTACATCACGCCGACGTGGTACGTGTCGGGCCGCGACGTGCCGACATGGAATTATGTGAGCGTACAGGTCACTGGCAGTGTGCGTTTGATTCAGGATTTCGACGGCCTGTGCATGATTCTTAAAGAGATGACCGATGACCTTGAGCGCACTAAACCGAAGCCGTGGGAATTCGAATTGCCGTCGGATCTATTGACGCCCGCCGCATTGGAAAATGCAATCGTCGGATTTGAAATTGCCGTGACCAAGCTCGAGGGAAAATTCAAGCTCGGCCAGGCGCGGCCTCTGGCCGACCAACAATCGGTATTCGCTAACTTATCTGAGCAGCCTGACTCCGTGGAGATGGTGCGGCTGATGCGGGAGCGCTTGAAACTTTAATTCGCTGCGCTTTGTGTGTCAGACCGTTGCCCTCGAATGCCATCTTGTGAACGGCTTCGTAATCTTCGAAGCGGGAATTAAACATCCAATCTAAAAACGGCGTGTAGAGCCCATAGTGGCCATTGTAGCGCGCGTGATGGAGCGAATGATACGTCGGTGCGTTCAGCCAGTTCGTCAGCTTAGAGCGCACGAACAGCGGTGGGACCACTTCGATATTGGTGTGGGCGAAAAGATTGAGAGCGTAGTTGGCAAAGAGATAGAGCGCGACGCCGAAACTCGCCAGCGGATAGACTAAGCCGATGAGCAGAATTCCGCCAAAGCTTCCCACCAGAAGGATCGCTCGTTCGAGCATTGAAAACGAAAGTGCTGTCAACGGACTCGTCACGACCGCAACATGGTGCTGGCGGTGAATAAAGTAGAGAGCCTTTGAGTGGAGCGCGCGGTGCGAGACGTAAAACCATATCTCAAACCAAATGAAACTCGCGGTAAACGCAAGTAGAACTCCCTGCGACGCTGGCGCAGGCGGCACAAAGTGCACAAGAGTCGCGATCATCACACCGTCAAAAAAGGTGATGACGAGATTGGCGCGGAATTCGCTCCACAGCTGACCTTTGCCATAAGGCAGCTGCAGAACGCGCCGGCGCATGAGGAAGGCCATGCGTTTAATCAGAAGCATCAATCCACCCTCGAGGACAACCGCACGGGCGGCTACAAACGCCATAAAACCGAGCGCGAGATAAGCCCACGGAACATGCTGAGCGTCTTTGATCGGATCAACGAGGCGAGACAGTTCCATCTTTTCCTCCGAACGTTTTGACAAGAACCTTTAAGGCCTCGTCGACTTTTTCTTTCGCATTTTTCGAATCGTCTAGATAAAAGTTAAGGCCCATACCGAGAAGTGCCGCATGAACGACCTCGACTTCGGGAGACTCGGGATCGAGCCTCATTGCCATTCCAATGAGCGCATGCCCAAGCGCCGTTTGCTCCTGCAGCTTTTTTCTGAGCTCGGGATTTTCGTCGCTCTCGACAAGTAAGCCGACGAGCATGCGTGTGCGGCTCGAGTCTTTAATGAGCGGCGCCACGTGCCTGATCGATTCATAGGGTTTAATCCCCAACTTCGAAGCGCCCTTAATGATTGTTTGCGCAACGGCTTCAAGTGAACGATCGGCGACGGCCATCAGGAGATCTGAGCGAGTCGGGAAATAGTAGGTCATGTGGCCTTGTGGTACACCGGCCGTCTTGGCGATCAGAGGCTGTGCCAGCTTGCGAATGCCGCAATCACCAAGAAGTTTTACGGCGGTGGAGAGGATTTTTTCGCGGATGTCTTTTTTGGCCATAGGACAATACTAGACCAGGTCGCTTAGTTTGTAAACATACAAAGAAAATCAGTTGCAGTTTGGGGTTTGGGGTCTCCGTTGCTGTTTGGTTTTCCATTTATTTTCAGCTATTTAGTGCACTCTTGCGGGGTTGTCTCGGCCTTATGGCAGTCTGGTAGCTTTTCGAATATATCGCTCGTTCTTATCTCACAACCCGGGGTTTGGAGTTCTTGGGTTATGGCTTTGGCGTCTGTTGGTGAGACGCCTTTGGCGATTAGGAGATTGGGGAGCTCGGTTTTAGGGAAGATCGCCAGTAACGCTTGAAACAGGGCTTGGCGGTCCGTTGCGATCCAATGGGCTTCATCGATCCCTAGAGTTTTGAATCTGGCTTCGGGCGGCATCGGCGATTTTTTTGCCTTCCAATCGGTGCGGGCGCAATCCCACATTTTTAGGCGATAAAGCATTCGTGGCGTGCAGAGACTTAGACGGTTGCACTTATCGCCCACCGACGGTGTTTCGCCTGGACTTCCCAAATAGGCCGGTGGTTCGTTGTCGCGGTTGTAGTGACAGGCGCCGCAGTTGTGCATCGCCAGGCCCATCGCGCGGTCTTTCGGGGTTAGGCCTTCCACCTGCGTGATTTCATTTTCGGGCGCATCGGTCAAACGCTTCAAGCCGCGCATATTTTGCGTGAGCGTGATCAACTCATCATGCGGATGTCCGAGAAAGCGCAGGATCATTGCCATGACCGCTCCCCGATTGAGCGCGGGACCATCTACATATTTGCGGAAGCCGGAGAGCTTTTCGGTGTTGTCTTTGGTCGCCGTCTCCTGACTTTGATATGCGGCCTCGAGTGCGGCGCCGAGAGGCGCGAGGTCGTCCAAGACCGGAAACGCCAAATGCGCCGATTTATTTTCGACGATAAACTTTGCGTCGCTGATCCGCCGTCCGTCGTAAAGGCGCAGCGACAAGCCCGAAGCCTGGGCGAAGCCCAACGACATTCCGGCGGCGGTACGCTCCAAACGCACCGGCACATTCAGGTATTGCGGGCAGGCCACACCCGATTCCAGATTAGCCTCGGTTGCGCGCGCCGAGGGGTCGCAGAGCGGCGTTTTCGGCTGAACGCGGAGTAGACCTGCGGTGCCTTCATAGCTCGCCGACCCGTCATCCAATTTTCCGCGGAAGAAAACCGTGAACTCAATCTGATTGTTTCCGCCCGCCGCGCAATGCACGGTAAAACCCTGAGTGCGCGTACCAATGGATTCCGCAACGTCGCAGCTGCTTTCGAGCATCTCACTGGCAGTCGCCGGTGTTCCAATCAAGAGTTGGTCTATCAATTTAGCATCGCTCAAAGTGAAAAACTCCGCATAGCCGGTCACCAATCGCGGGACTGCGCCGGGCCCGGTGCCATCGGCGGAATCGTTCATGGCGGACCGCCACACATCGAGCAACGGCGGGCGCGGGCGCGCCGGTTCATACTCTTCGGGGATATCTCCGATCGCCAACACCTGTTCAAGCACCGATTTCACGGCCGCGGGCTTCCCCGCGATAACACTCACGTCTTGATGGCCGCGGTCATTGAGCGGATCGCGGTTGGGAATCGTCGAATCCGGCCGCGACATTCCATTGGGAAATTCCTTCGCCCAGCGCTGATTCAAGCGCGAATCGAGGCTCTGCAGCTCCGGCGTGAGCAGGAGCGTATGTCCCACCATTTTATAGAGGAAGATTTGCTTGAGCAGATCCTTGCGGCACTCCATATCCGAACACAAGCGCTGCCACATCTTATGATACGCGTGAAACATATTCGCCATGCGCGTGGTCTGATCGATACTCTGCGGGACCGTAATGTCGGCTTCGAGCGGCGCGCCTTGATAGAACTTCGCGTTTAGGACGCGCTCAAGGCCGTCGCTCATTGCGGGATTGGCATTGCTCTCGAGCCACGGCCCAGCCGAAAAGATCGGCGTTTGATTTTGATGACACGTCAAACAGAGCTGGCGGTTGGCGTACGTGACCTGCGGAGCCTTGCCGGCCGCATAGTTGCGGACAACCTCGTACTCGAAACGTCCCGCCTCATCGTTGTAGCTAATGACTTCGAGAATTTCGGCCCTTTCATTGAAGCCGACATAGAAGCGCCCGTGAAGATTCAGGTTCAATTTGTCGCCCGTATCTTGCGAATCGTCAGTGAAGCCAAGAACCAACCGCGGATAGCGGAAGAAGGGATCGGTGCTCGTGAAATTTGTCATTCCCACA
>Ga0265338_10000344_pt1 | contig 84742 bp, 77 predicted proteins | sample 42126metaG_FD_193579 | JGI IMG/M metagenome (GOLD analysis project Ga0265338, IMG submission 193579) | Rhizosphere microbial communities from Carex aquatilis grown in University of Washington, Seatle, WA, United States - 4-21-26 metaG | ecosystem: Host-associated > Plants > Roots > Rhizosphere...
CGATCTGATGTCCGATGGCGGAGGTATCCTGCGGCGCGTCGCGCACGGAGGCGCGACGCAAAACACCAAAACACAACGGGCCCGCTAACCAGATCGAACTGGATTGGCAGACCCGTAATCACAATCCGCGCACGCGTGCATGCGTCAGGCGCGCGTTACTGACCGAAGTAGACCGACTTCACGTTTTCGCGCTCGCCGGCTTGCGTCGAGCCGTTCGTCGAAGGGCCGTAAGCGGTGTCTTGCGCTGCGTCGTGCTTCGTGGCGACGCGCGCTTCGGCGGCCTGGATGTCTTGCGGATAGTACGGGCTCGAAAGACCGGGGTGATAGCCGGCGTGTTCGAGTTCGACGAGTTCGGCGCGGAGCTGGGCGCGGGTCACTGGCTGCTGGCTTTGCTGGGCGAACGAGAGAGCCGGAGCGGCGAGGACGGTTGCGGCAAGCGCTGCAGCGATCAGGGTCTTCATGGTAAATAACCTCCAAAAATTATGTTTTGGCTCGTAACAATTATGTCGTTCAAGCCATGTGCAAGACTTTATTGGAGCGAAGATCAAAGAAAAATAGCACCATGTGGCAAACATTTTTGCAAATTTCGTGATAATAGCGCGGTTCCGGCCATGGCTTGATCGGATGCGCTGCTCTGCAGAGGCATCGGGGCCTCGTGGTTCGCGATGAGGCAAAATGCTCCGGGTGGGTCGCATGCGCTGCGTGGGCGCTCCCACAACACATGGACACCACACGGGATTCAAGGAGCCGCCCCATGAAGAACAGTCTCAGCCGTCAGGCGTTGATCGCGGCCGCTCTGGCGAGCCTTGCGACGGCGGGCGTCGCGCACGCCGGCGATCAGGTGAACTGCTTCGGCGTCGCGAAAGCCGGTCAGAATGACTGCGCGAGCAAGACCGGCGTGCACGATTGCGCGGGTAAGGCGAAGGTCGACCACGACAAGGGTGACTTCAAGACCGTGCCGAAGGGCACCTGCGAGAAGCTCGGCGGCACGCCGGAACAATGAGCGGCAACGGCTGCCGCGCGGCGTGCGTGTGATGAGTGCCGCGCGTGCACCGGCGGGCGCGGGCATCGGCTTGCGTCACGCCCATTACGACGCGTTCATGACGGCGCCGCCCGCCGTCGATTGGGTCGAGGTTCACAGCGAAAACTATTTCGGCGATGGCGGTTACGATCTGCACGTGCTCGAAACGGTGCGTCGCGACTTTCCGGTGAGCCTGCACGGCGTCGGGCTGGGTCTGGGATCGGCCATGCCGCTCAATGACGGCCATCTTGCCCGGCTGCGGCGCCTCGTCGAGCGCATCGATCCGGCCGTCGTCTCCGAGCATCTCTGCTGGGGCGCCACGCGTCGCGGCGCGCTGCATGATCTGTTGCCGATGCCGCTCGACGCTGTCTCGCTCGATCATCTGTGCGTTCGGGTCGAGCAGGTTCAGGACGTGTTGCAGCGGCCGATCCTCGTCGAGAACGTTTCGGCCTACATCAGGTTTCGCGGCGATACGCTCGGCGAAACCGCCTTTCTCGCCGAACTCGCGCGCCGTACGGGCTGCGGCGTGCTGCTCGATGTGAACAATCTCTACGTCAACCAGTGCAATCACGATGAGGACGCGCTCGCGGCGATGGCGGCCTTGCCGCCGGACATCGTGGGCGAGATCCATCTCGCGGGGCATCGCGTGACCCAGGCGGCCGTGATCGACGATCACGGTTCGCGTGTGGCGCCCGTCGTGTGGTCGTTGTACGAGGCCGCGCTGCGACGCTTCGGCGCGACGCCGACGCTTATCGAATGGGACACCGACGTGCCGCCGCTCGACGTGCTGCTCGACGAGGCGCGGCTCGCGCGCGAGCGCATGGCGTCGATGTGCAATGCAACGAATACCGCGAACGCTGCGAAAAACCGGGCGCCGTCATGACCTCTCGCGACACGTTCGATCCGCTTCAGGAAGCGTTTGCCGGCGCGCTCACCGACCCCGACGCTGATGCTGCGCTAGTCGCGCAGTTAAAGGCCGTGTGCTCGCGCGATGGTTCGCAGGCGGACGCGTTGCGCGAACGCATCGGCCTTTATCGCGGCAATGGACGTGCGGCGCGGCGGCAGGCGCTGGCGAATGCGTACCCCGTGCTGGCGGCCCTGACCGGCGACGAGTACTTCGACGTACTCGCACTCGCGTATGCGCGCGCGCATCCGACGCATGATGCCGATCTCAACCGTTTCGGCGCTTCGCTGCCGGCGTTCGTCGAAGGCTACGAAGCCGATCCGGGCTATGCGTACTTCGGCGACGTAGCGCGGCTCGAATGGGCGCTGCACGTCGCGGCGTTTGCGGCGGACGTGGTGCCGCTGACGCCGCAGCAGTGGACGGAACCCGGCGTCGAGCGTCTTGCGACGGCACGCCTCGCCGTGCATCCGGCGTGCGCGGCGCTCGCGTCGCGCTACGCCGCCGAGGCGATCTGGCGCGCGCATCGTCCCGGCGCCGAAGACGCGTGGCCGCAGCGTATCGACACGCCGTCGTGGACGCTCGTCGTGCGTCCGCATTGGCGTCCCGCGCCGGTCACGCAGACCGAGGCGGCCCATGTCGCGTTCCTCGCGATCCAGCACGGCAGGACGCTCGACGAAGCGCTCGATGAGGCGTTCGCAGTCGATTCGGGTTTCGATTTTGGCCGCCAGTGGCGAGTGTGGATCGAGTCGGGTGCGATTACAGGATTACGCGCGGGATGGCGCGCCGATTGAAACTGCGGTGCTGGCGAGGCAGGCAAAAAAAACCGCTCAGGCCGGGAAGCGTGAGCGGGAAGTCGGAGAGTTACAGCTAACAACTTCTGCATGAGCAGTCATAGAATCATGCAGCCAAACCAGTCTATCTGAGGCCCTGCTGGCCCCCTATAGGATGAGTCTGAAAGGCCGCGGCGAACGAGTGCGAGAGCGCCGATCGCTTTGTCGACCGGGGCACGTTTTGGACTCACCCGTGCGGCTTGCCACGTGCGTTCTGGCTCCGTACACTCGCGCGTTGATTTCCCTCAAGCGCGTTCGCATGGCTACGCGCTCGCCTGACGGAACACCGACGGACCACCGACGAACAACCAGAAACAGGCCACGCCAACAAGAGGAGCCCCCCGATGTCCGATTCGTATTTCCCCCGCTGGCGCGAGCGGTCGAGTGCCGCGACAAGCGTCGTCGCTACCGACGAGTGCCTGCCCTGGCCGCAGATGTTCGCGATGGGCGTGCAGCACGTCGTCGCGATGTTCGGCTCGACCGTGCTCGCGCCGCTGCTCATGGGCTTCGACCCGAACCTCTGCATCTTCATGTCCGGCATCGGCACGCTGCTGTTCTTCGTCGTGGTGGGCGGGCGCGTGCCGAGCTATCTCGGGTCGAGCTTCGCGTTCATCGGCCTCGTGATCGCCGTGACGGGTTACGCCGGCCACGGTCCGAATCCGAACATACCGGTCGCGCTCGGCGGCATCATCGCGTGCGGCGCGGTGTACGCGGTCATCGGCGTGATCGTGTCGGCGGTCGGCACGAAGTGGATCGAGACGCTGATGCCGCCCGTCGTCACGGGCGCGATCGTCTGCGTGATCGGCCTGAATCTCGCACCCATCGCCGTGAAGGGCGTAAGCGGTTCGTCGTTCGATTCGTGGATGGCGCTCGTCACCGTGCTCTGCGTGGGCGGCGTCGCGGTGTTCGCGCGCGGCATGCTGCAGCGTCTGCTGATTCTTGTCGGCCTCCTGATCGCCTACGTGATCTACGCGGTCGTCACCAACGGTCTCGGGCTCGGCAAGCCGGTCGATTTCTCGATCGTCGCCAACGCGGCCTGGTTCGGTCTGCCGAAGTTCGGCGCGCCCGTGTTCGACGTCCATGCGATGACGCTGCTCGCGCCGATCGCCGTGATCCTTGTCGCCGAAAACCTCGGCCACATCAAGGCCGTTTCCGCGATGACGGGCACGAACCTCGATCGCTACATCGGCCGCGCGTTCATCGGCGACGGCCTCGCCACGATCGTTTCGGGTTTCGCGGGCGGCACGGGCGTCACGACCTACGCGGAGAACATCGGCGTCATGGCCGTCACGAAGATCTATTCGACGCTCGTGTTCGTTGTCGCCGCGCTGATCGCGATCGTACTCGGCTTCTCGCCGAAGTTCGGCGCCGTGATCCAGACGATTCCGGGCCCGGTGCTGGGCGGCGTGTCGATCGTCGTGTTCGGCCTGATCGCCGTGACGGGCGCGCGCATCTGGGTCGTGAACAAGGTCGACTTCTCCGACAACCGCAACCTCATCGTCGCCGCCGTGACGCTCGTGCTCGGCGCGGGCGACTTCTCGCTGAAGCTCGGCGCGTTTGCGCTCGGCGGCATCGGGACCGCGACGTTCGGCGCAATCATTCTCTACGCGCTGTTGCGCCGCAAACCTGCGCAAGAGGCTGCGGTCTGAAGCGGCACGCAGGCGAAAAAAGGCGGCACTTGTGCCGCCTTTTTTTACGCTCGTGTGTTCCCGATCTGGACATAAGGGGCGATCCGGCACGCCCACGCTCACGCCCGCCCACGCCCCCGCGAAGTCAGCGCCGTCTCGGACAGATCCACCTCGCGCATCAGCTTCGTCATCGTCTGATCGTTAATCTTCTGCTGATTGCGCAGCGCAAGCAGCGTCGCGCGCTCGGCGCGCATCGCGGCGAGCCGCATCTGCAATTCGAGCGCCTCGGCGCGGCCCGCATGTGCGCTGCGGGCGCGGTCCGTGTCGAGCGTCGCGAGCCGCCTGCGATACGTGTCCATGACGCGCGCGGTCGTGTCGGCGGCCCAGGCGGCTTCCGATTCGTCCATGCCGGGCGTCGCTTCGTCGTACAGCGCATCGACCGCGCGGATCGCCGACTGCGCCGCCTGAATGCGCGCCGCGCGCTCCTCGACCGCGTGCGGCGGCACGCCGGCGCGTCGCGCGCCGCGCAGCAGCAACGGCAATCCGACGATCGCCACCAGCAGCGAAGCGAGGATCACCCCCGTCGCGATGAAGATCGCGGTGTCGCGTCCCGGCAGCGCGCTGCCGTCCGCGAGCGCGTCGGGCAGCGAGAGCACGCCCGCGAGCGTCACGGCGCCGCGCACGCCCGCGACCGTCGTGATCGCGACGGTGCGCAGCCCCGGCACGGCGTTCGCGACGCCGCGGCGCGCCGCGCCCCGGCTCGCGACCCAGCGCAGCACCCAGACCCACGCGAAGCGCATCGCGTAGAGCGCCGCGAGGACGGCCGCGATATAGCCGACGAGCCGGATCATCTCCACGTCGCTCGTGTGATGCGCGTCGAGCAGCGCTTTGCCGAGAATGCCGGGGAACTGCAGCCCGAGCAGCGTGAACACCATGCCGTTGAAGACGAACTCGATCATCGTCCAGGTGCTCGTCGCGCGCACGCGTGCCGACACGGGCCCCAGCTGCGCGACGCTCGTGTAGTTCATCATCATGCCCGCCGCGACGGCGGCGAGCACGCCGGAGCATTCCAGATGCTCGGCGAGGAGATACGCGGCGAACGGAATCAGCAGCGTCAGCACGACGCCGGGCGCGGGGTCGCCTTCGTCGGTGGCGTTGAGGAAATGCGCCGACACGAAGCTGAACAGCCAGCCGATAGCCGCGCCGATCGCGAGGCCGCCCGCCGCGATCGCGACGAAGCTCAGCGCCGCCGCGCGCAGCGAGAAATAGCCCGTGAGCGCGGCGCCGACCGCGAACTTCAGCGCGACGAGGCCCGAGGCGTCGTTCATCAGCGCTTCGCCTTCGAGGATGTGCATGAGGTTCGCGGGCAGCCGGTCCTTGCCCGCGATGGCCGAGAGCGCGACGGCGTCGGTGGGTGAGAGCACGGCGGCGAGCGCGAACGCGACGGGCAGCGAAATCTGCGGCACGAGCCAGTGCACGAAATACCCGACGGCGACGACGGTGATGAGCACGAGACCGAGCGCGAGCATGAGGATCGCGCGGCGCTGCAGGAAGAATTCGCGCTTCGGGATGCGCCAGCCGTCCGCGAACAGCAGCGGCGGAATGAACAGCGCCATGAAGATGTCCGGATCGAACGTGACGTGCGGATCGATGCGCGGGAACGTGAGCAGCGCGCCGATGCCGATCTGCACGAGCGGCAGCGGCAGCTTCACGGGCAAAAGCCGCACGATGACGCCCGAAAGCGCTACGGCGAGGAGCAGAATAAGGACGGTGAGCAGGGTATCCATCGGTCGGGCGAAGGCGGGGACGCGGGTGCGTCCCTTCAAGGCGGAACGATTGCGTGGCGGCCGGAAAGCTGAAAAAGCCGGCGGACAGTGTAGCCCGAGGTCCGGCGCGCACGCCGCGAAGCGAGCAGGGTGCGGCGGCCTGTGGCACGGTTATGGTGCGCGGTGTGCCCGCTTGCGGCGCATGCGCGGCATCGGGCGCTGGAATTTCCGCTGTTACGTCGACAGACGCCGTATCGGAGCGCAGGCGAGCACGGACCTTGCTTTCCCGCAGCCTGTGACGCAACGCATCGGGCGGATCGCCATCGCGCGAGCGCGACGAGAGGAACACGAGGCACTGGAGCCGCAAGCCGGCACGAGCCGCAAAAGAGGCACAAGAGGCATGCATGACCACAGAACAGCAGGATAGAACGGCCGTCGCCCCGCACGGCTTCAATTTGAGCGTCACCTCGGGGCTGCAGCGCTTTAGCGCGCAACACGGCAATCTCACGCTGACGAGCGTGTTCCAGCCCGTCTTCAGCCTTTCGCACATGCGTGCGATCGGCTACGAGGGGCTATTGCGCGCGCACGACGCGCTCGACCGGCCCGTTCCCCCGCTCGACGTGTTCGGCGAGGCGGCGCGCATCGGCGAGGCGCTGCCGATGGATCGTCTCGCGCAGGGGCTGCATCTGGAGAACTTCAAGCTGCTTGGCGCCGAGCGCGAATGGCTGTTCCTCAACGTGCATCCCGGCACGCTGATCGAGCCGTATCACACGGCGGCGCTGCTCGCGAACCTCGCCCGGCTCGATCTGCCGCCGCGGCGCATCGTACTCGAAGTGCTCGAAGAGCAGGCCGCCGATCTCGATGCGCTCGCGCAGGCCGTCGCGTCGTTTCGCGCGCGCGGCTTTCTCGTCGCGCTCGACGATTTCGGCGCGGGCCACGTCGACGTCGGCCGCGTGTGGCAGCTCAATCCCGACATCGTGAAGATCGACCGCATCATGCTGCTGCAGGCGGCGCACAGCGCGGACCGCGCGGCGACGCTGCCCGCGCTCGTCGCGCTCCTGCACGACGCGGGCAAGCTCGTGCTGTTCGAGGGCGTCGAAACCGAGCAGGAGGCGCAGCTCGCGCTCTCGTGCAATGCGGACTTCGTGCAGGGGTTTTTCTTCGCGCGCCCCGCGCCGGGACTCACCGATGCGGCGCACGCGCAATCCGTGATCGCCGAGGCGACCGAGCGCTTTCGCTCGCAGGCCGAAGAGCGCGAGCGCAGCACGTCGAACCGCCTTGCGCCCTACGTGCGCGCTTTCGAGCGCGCGGCGGAGCGCCTCGGCGCGGGCGAGCCGCTCGATGAGGTGTGCTGGAATTTTCTCGGGCTGGCGCACGCGGCGCGCTGCTTTGTGCTCGATGCGAACGGGCGGCAGGCGGGGCGCAACATCGTGCTGCGCGTCGATCGCGCCGAGCATGACGCGCGCTTTTTACCACTCGACGATGCGCAGGGCGCGAACTGGCTAAGGCGTCCTTACTTTCGCGCGGCGGTCGCCGTGCCGGGGCACGTGCACGTCACGGCGCCGTATCTGTCGATCAACGAGGCGCTGCCGTGCGTGACGCTTTCGATCGCGGTGCACGTCGGCGAACGGCTGTGCGTGCTGTGCGGCGACATCGACTGGGTGTTCGACGAGCTGGAGTGAGCGCGCCGGGCGCCATAAAAAACGGGCGGCTCGTTGTCGAAGCCGCCCGTATTGTTTTCCCGCTACGCCACCCCCGCGCGCTTTACTTCGCGACCACCACCGGAATGCCGCGCAGCGCGCCCGCGCCCTTGAACGAATCGAGTGCCTCCTGCACGGCCGCGCTGGTTTTCGCGTCGAGTTGCAGACGCGCCGCGAGGTCGCGCTCGCTGCGCTTCACCGCCGCGAGGTTCGCAAGCTTCACGTGACCGTAGCCGCGCACGCGCTGATGAAGGCTCGCGAGCGCCGCAACGTCGGCCGCGTTGTGAGCGTCGAGACGCTTGAGCGCGCCGCGCAGCGTCGCCTCGTAGTCGTCGGCGAGCGCGCGCTCCATGCGGCGCTCCACCGTGCGGCCGAACGGATCGAGCCACGTTCCGCGCATGCCGCGCCCTTTCGCGAGCAACGCGAGCACGCCCCATAGCCACTGGCCGAACTGCATCTTGCGCGGCACTTCACCGTGCTTCGCGCGTGCGACGAGCGGCGGCGCCATGTTGAACTTGACCGTGAAGTCGCGGCCCGCCGTGCCTTCGAACTGCGCTTCGAGCGCGGTGCGGAAGGCCGGATCGGTGTGCAGCCGCGCGACTTCGTATTCGTCCTTCACGGCGAGCAGGCGATAGAACGTCGTCGCAACGGCGCGCGCGAGTGCTTGATCGGCACTCGTGTCGGCGCTTCGGGCCGCATCGGCGAGCGCGCGGAATCGCTTCGCGTAGCGCGCGCCGCCATACGCGACGAGACGCGCTTCGCGATCGGCGATCAGTTCGTCGAGCGTCTGCGTGAGCTTCGGCGCGTTGGCGCGCTTGCGTTCGGCGTCGAGCGTGTGGAGCGCAGCGGGGTCCGCGGCGGCGAGACGGCCGATCGAGAACGCGAGCAGGTTCGCGGGCACGGCCACATTGTTTAGTTCGATCGCACGCGTGAGCGCCGCGAGCGAGACCGGCACGAGGCCGAGCTGCCACGCGAAGCCGAGCATCAGGATGTTCGCGCCGATCGTATCGCCGAGGAAGCGCTGTGCAAGCCCCTGCGCATCGCACGTTGCCAGCGGGTCACGGTTCGTCGCCGCGCCGCCCGTCGCCGCGTGACGCATCTTTGCGAGCAGTGCGTCGGCGTGCAGGCTCGCGTCGGGGTTCTGCACGAACGACGCATTCGGAATCGCGTGCGTATTCACGACGATGCGCGTGCGGTCGTGGCGCACCGTTTGCAGCGCGTCGGCGCTCGCGCCGACCACCATGTCGCACGCGAGCAGCAGGTCGGCCTGCTGCGTGTCGATGCGGACCTGGTTGAGCAACGCATCGGTCGCAGCGAAGCGCACGAACGAGAGCACCGAGCCGCCTTTCTGCGCGAAGCCCATGAAATCGAGCACCGACGCGCTCTTGCCCTCCAGATGCGCGGCCATGCTGATGAGCGCGCCCACGGTCACGACACCGGTGCCGCCCACGCCCGTCACGAGGATGTCGTAGGGCGCGTTGTCCAGTGACGTGTGCGGCACGGGCAGCGCAGTCACGCGAGCAGCGAGCGCTTGCGGATCGAATGCTGCGTCCGCGGCCTTCTTGAGCTTGCCGCCTTCGATCGTCACGAAGCTCGGGCAGAAGCCGTTCACGCACGAATAGTCCTTGTTGCACGACGACTGGTCGATGCGGCGCTTGCGGCCGAGTTCGGTCTCGACGGGTTCCACCGAAAGACAGTTCGACTGCACGCCGCAATCGCCGCAGCCTTCGCACACGGCTTCATTGATGAAGAGGCGCTTGTCCGGGTCGGGGAACTCGCCCTTCTTGCGGCGGCGGCGCTTTTCGGCGGCGCAGGTCTGGTCGTAGATCAGCACGGTCACGCCCGGCGTGTCGCGCAGTTCGCGCTGAACCGTGTCGAGTTCGCGTCGATGGTGAAACGTCGTGCCCTTCGGGAAGAGGCCGTGATGGCCGTCGTACTTCTCTGGTTCGTCGCTGACGACGACGAAGCGCGAGACGCCTTCCGCCTCCACCTGGCGCGCGATCTGCGGCACCGAGATGCTGCCGTCGACGGGTTGTCCGCCCGTCATTGCAACGGCGTCGTTGTAGAGGATCTTGTAGGTGATGTTGGCCTTCGTCGCCACGGCCTGGCGAATCGCAAGGATGCCTGAATGAAAGTAGGTGCCGTCGCCGAGATTCTGGAACACGTGGCGCGTGTTCGTGAACATCGAGTGCGCGGCCCAGTCGACGCCTTCGCCGCCCATCTGGATCAGGCCCGTGGTGTCGCGCTCCATCCACGACGCCATGAAATGACAGCCGATGCCCGCCTGCGCGATCGAGCCTTCGGGCACCTTCGTCGACGTGTTGTGCGGACAGCCCGAGCAGAAATACGGCGTGCGGCGCACGGCGTCGGCGACGTTCGAGAGGATCTGCGGCGCGACGAGATCGACCACGCGTTCGCGCCGGTCGAGCGCGGGTTTGTGCCGCGCGAGCCATGCGGCGAACACGGGCAGGATGCGCGACGGACGCAGCTCGCCGAGTTCGGAGAGCTGCGCGGTGCCGTCCTCGGCGTCCTTGCCGGTGATCGTCGGGCGCGCGCCGGTCTTGCGGTTGTAGAGATGGTCCTTGATCTGCTGCTCGACCACGGGGCCTTTTTCCTCGATCACGAGCACGTCGGTGAGGCCCGCGACGAAGGCGTCGATGCGCGACATCTCCAGCGGAAACGACAGCCCGGCCTTGTAGATGCGAACGCCGGCCGCATCGAGATCGGCGAGCGAAAGATCGAGGCGGCGCAGCGCCTCCATCAGATCCAGATGGGCCTTGCCGCACGTGACGATGCCCACGTTCGCGTGCGGGCTCGGCGCGATCCACTTGTCGATGCTGTTCGCGCGCGCGAAGTGGCGCACGGCGTCGAGCTTCGCGGCGAGGCGCGCTTCGATCGCGAGGCTCGGCAGATCGGGCCAGCGGTTGTGCAGACCGCCGGGCGGCGGCGTGAAGCCTTCAGGCGCGGGCCAGTCGGTGCGGATCGCGTCGAGATCGACGGTCGAACCCGACTCGACGGTCTCGGAAATCGCCTTGAAGCCTACCCACGCGCCCGAGAAGCGCGAGAGCGCCCAGCCGTACAGGCCGAATTCGAGCATGTCCGCGACGTTCGACGGGTTCACGATCGGCATGTGCCAGGCCATCATCGCGAAGTCGCTCTGATGCGGCATCGACGACGAGACGCAGCCGTGATCGTCGCCGGCCACGACGAGCACGCCGCCGTGCGGCGACGAACCGTAGGCGTTGCCGTGCTTGAGTGCGTCTCCCGCGCGATCGACGCCGGGGCCCTTGCCGTACCACATCGCGTAGACGCCCTCGACGGTGCGCTCGGGATCGGCTTCGACGCGCTGCGTGCCGAGGACCGCGGTGCCGCCGAGTTCTTCGTTGATCGCGGGGAGAAAGCGCACGCCGGCGGCGTCGAGGAGTTTTTGCGCCTTCCACGCCTGCTGATCGACCATGCCGAGCGGCGAGCCGCGATAGCCGCTGATGAAGCCCGCGGTGTTCAGGCCGCGCGTCGTGTCGGCGGCGTGTTGCATCAGCGCGAGACGGATCAGCGCCTGGGTGCCGGTGAGGAAGATGCGGCCGCGCGTGGCGGTGAGGTTGTCGCTCAGACGGTAGTCGGCGAGAGGCGGGCTGGATGAGTCGCCGAACGCGGGGCGGGCGGTCATGGGGTGTCTCCGTTTTTAATGTGTGTCGACCGGAGTTAGCGCTTCAGCGCTTACTCCGGTCCCATGCAAAGCGGTCGACCGGAGTTAGCGTGTCGACCAGAGTTAGTGCTTCAGCACTTACTCTGGTCCCATAGCGCTTGTCGACTGAAGTCAGGGCTTTAGCCCTTACTCCAGTCCCATCCGGTCCCATGCCGAGCACTTCCCGCGAGCCCACGCACGAAGTGCGGCGCGGGTCGCAGAGGCTCTATTGCAGAGGCTCTATTTTTTCGCGCCAATGACGGAAATATTTTGCTAACTGCCCTCGCTTGTGAAACGTGTGCGCGAGAGTCCCCCCACAGACCGCAATTTTTGAGATGAATTTGCCCGGACCGCCGGGCAGGCGTATTCAGACCGTCTGAGAACCCTCAGCCGGCGGCCCGTCATACGGCTCGACATCGTGAAAGTGCGTGTAATCCATATGGCTCACGCCATCGACGTCGTAAATCAGATCGACGTAACGGTGCTGCCAGCGGATCTCGCTGTCCGACCAGGTGTGCCGCGCCTGCATGGTCTGCGCAGTCGATTCGTCGGAGCCCTCGATCATCACGAGCAGCGACGCGCCCTGGCGTGCGAGCGACTCGGGCGTTTCGCCGTAGAGCGGGCTCGTTTCGTCGATCACGTGCATGAGGTTCCAGCCGAGCGTGAAGATCGGGTGATGGTCGCGCACGAGCTTGAGGTCGTGGATGCGGCGCGCGGTGTAGCCGTCCGACGACGTCTGCAGACGCATCAGCCGCAGCTTCGCGCGCGCTTCGGCGATCACGTTCTGGCGCGCGTTGGCGGCGCGCGCCATGAGCGTGATGCGGCCTTCGACCGGATGCACGACGACTTCGCGTGCAAACATGATCTTCGCGCGCGGACGCGAGAAGCGCGCGAAGATGAGCCCCGTGGACAACGCGATGCCCGACATGCCGATGAAGATCTCCAGCGTCGCGACGACGTGCGCGTAGAGCGTCTGGGGATGCATGTCGCCGTAGCCGACCGTCGCGAGCGTTTCGACACTGAAGAAAAACGCGCCGCTGAAGCCGGGCGGATACTGGTTGGCGATCGGCGCGTGGCCGAGCTGGTAGAGGCCCGCGAAGACCGCGTTGAGGAGCAGGAACAGTGCGCCGAGCGAGGCGAAGAAGGTGGGCCACCGCATGGTGAGCGCGGTGTGATAGAAGTCGCTCCAGCCGACGGACGGCATGCCGTACACGACGATCTCGCGGTTGCCGATGCGCAGCTTGCGCCGCACGCCGCGTTCGGGCCGTTCAGGTTGTTCAGGCTCTTCGGATGCGTGGGTCCGCTGGGCGGCTTCCTGATTGTCGGTGCGCTCCGGCGACTCGGGCGTCATGGTGCTCCCTTCGGACTCGATTCGAAATGGGAAGAAGGGTAGCAATGCCGAAAGGGCTGGACAAGCGCGGGGACGATGCGTGGCGTGACTGACGCGCGTTGTCCGTAGCGGGAGGCGTTGCTCGACGTATCAAAACGACGTGGACGACGTGGACAAACGACCGGAATTCACGCGGCGAACGCGAGCGACGCCGGATGGCGCGTCGCGCCATCCACACAATCTGCGCGCCACGCACTCAGGCGCGCAGCACGTCTCAGGGAAACGCATGCGGCTTCGGAATGCCCGCGCCGTGCTCGATATCGGCGATGGCCTGGCGGCGCGCGGCATCGACGGCAACGGTAACCGCATCGAAGCCCATGTTGCCGCCGATGGTGATCCACGGCTGCACGGGTCTGTCGCGGTGCGTGATCTGGTATTCGGCGTCCCAGCGCGCGCCCTGCAACTCAAGCGGATGCACGTGGATGGCGTAGACGCCGTAGAGAAAGAGCTGTTCGGCCATGATCGCCTCCAGCCGGAATACACGTAACCCCGCACGTGACTCAGCAGGTAATACAGCCCGAACGTGAGGCAGCGGCACGCGGCCTCACAGTTCGAGTTCGCCAAGGATGCGGTGCGCGAGCGCCTTGGCTTCTTCCAGCGCTTCTTCCGGCGTGCCCGACGTGCCTTCCACTTCGTAGACCGCGTTCTCCAGATCCTCGCCGTCGTCTCGCGCGAGCGACACCACGCCCTGGTACAGTCCGCCGTTCATGGGCCGCGTCGTTGCGACCGCCGTGTAGAGGCCCTTGGTGTAGCTGACGTCTTCCATAGCGTGCTCCTGGGGGAAGGGAACGCCGTTCGGGCGTGGCGCAGGCGCCCGATACCCGAAAGGAAATTCCATGCTAGCACGTTGCCCGCGCCGCTGCGGGGCAGGGATGTGTCAGTGCCGCTTCGGTTTCGTGTCATGCGCGGCGTGGCGTGGCGTGGCGCGGTGCGCTTGTTGCCTTGTTTGCCGGTGCTCAGTCGGCGAGCAGCGCGACCACTTCGTCGAGCGTTGGCGAATGCGCGCCCGGCCGGCGGCACGCCGCCGCGCCCGCCGCGAGCGCGAAGCCCAGATGTTGACGCCACGTGCGCCGCGGCGCGCTCATGAGGCTGAACAGCAGCCCGCCGATCGACGCATCGCCCGCGCCCACCGTGTCCGCCACCTCGACGCGCGGCGGCGCGGCTTCGATGACTTCGCCGTCGGCGTAGAGCGTCGCCGTCTGCGCGCCGCGCGTCACGAGCAGCGTGGCCGCCGGATTGAGCGAGCGCATCGCGTCGATCGCCTCGGTTTCCGCGTGACCGGGGAACAGCATCCGCAGGTCCTCGTCGGAGACCTTGATGAGGTCCGCGAGCGCCGCCATGCGGTTGAGGATCGGCGCGTAGCCGTGCGCCATGAGGTTGCGGTAGTTCGGGTCGAAGCTGATCTTGACGCCCGCCGCGCGCAGTTCGGCGGCGAGCGTCGCGAGCGTTTCACCCAGCGGCTGACGCACGAGGCTGATGCACCCGAAGTGCGCCCACTTCGCATGCGCGCGCCAGCCTTCGGGCAGCCTGGCGGGATCGAAGGCGAGGTCCGCACTTTGCTCGCCGATGAAGTAGTACGCGGGCGGATGCGTCTGATGCACGATCGCGAGCAGCGGCGGACGCTCGACGCGTTGCATGAAGCGCATGTCGAGGCCGGCGGCGATGCTCGCATTCCAGAGTTCGTCGGAGAAGTTGTCGGTGCCGAGCGCGCCGACGCAAGCCGTCGGCAGGCCGAGCCGCGCGACCGCGCGCGCGACGTTCCAGCCGGCGCCGCCCGGATGCGCGCGCCATTGCGAATCGGCATGCGAGGTTGTGCCGTCCGATGCGACGACGCGCACGAGATCGGTGAGGATGTCGCCGGCCGAGATGAAGGCCGGGAAGCCGGATGAAAAGTCCGGGCCGGTGCTGCAGGTGCTCATCGTGTGGCTCCTTTGTCGACCAGAGTTGGCGCTTTAGCGCCTACTCTGGTCCCATGCCCGAAGGGCGGTCGGCTGGAATCAGTGCTTTAGCGCCTACTCTGGTCCCATGCCCGAAGGGCGGTCGGCTGGAATCAAGGCTTTAGCGCCTACTCTGGTCCCATGCCCGAAGGGCGGTCGGCTGGAATCAGTGCTTTAGCGCCTACTCTGGTCCCATGCCCGAAGGGCGGTCGGCTGGAATCAGTGCTTTAGCGCCTACTCTGGTCCCATGTCCGAAGGGCGGTCGGCTGGAATCAGTGCTTTAGCGCCTACTCTGGTCCCATGCCCGAAGGGCGGTCGGCTGGAATTAACGTTTTAGCACGTACTCTGGCCCCAGCCGGGGTTGCATCGTCCAGCGTCGGCGTTTCGTCGCCGTTCTCTGCCGCTATTGCCGGCCGTCACCACCGCTCGCGTCGGCCGCATCGATCGCCTGCGCGAATGCGGCACCGCGTCCGATAACCGGTGCCATCCCACGCCCCGGCAGCGCATTAAGCGTCTCGTAGCACGCGCCCATCGTGTGATAGTCGGTCTTGCCCGCAGGGCTCTTTTCGTCGCTGTACTTGCGGTTATCGCACGTGAGGATGCGATACCACGCGCCATACCGATGATCGACGAAATACGTCCAGCAATAGCGCCACAGTTCATCGTACCAATCCCAGAAGCGCTCGTTGCCCGTGCGCTTCGCGAGCAGCGCGGCCGTCGCGAATGTTTCGGCCTGCACCCAGAAGTACTTGTCGTGATCGCAGACCGTGCCGTCCGGGCCGAAGCCGTAGTACATGCCGCCGTGATCGTCGTCCCACGCATGCGCCATGGCCGCGTCGAAGAGTTCGATCGCGCGCGGCAGCAGCCACGGCAGCGGACGATGCCGTTCGAGGATCAGCAGCAGCTTCGCCCACTCCGTCTGGTGCCCCGGCTGGAAGCCCCACGGACGGAAGATGTTCGAGCTGTCCTCTTCGTTGTAGTGCCAGTCGACCGACCAGTCCGCGTGATAGTGCTCCCACACGAGCCCGTGCGAGAGCTTCGCCTGGCGCAGCGTGAGGTTCGACGCGAGGCGCTCCGCGCGGTCGAGATAGACGAGGTGGCCGGTCGCCTCATAAGCGGCGAGCAGCGCCTCCGTGGTGTGCATGTTCGCGTTCTGGCCGCGATAGCTCGACACGACCCAGTCGGCGTTCGCTTCGTCGGCGTAGAGGCCGGCGGCCGCGTCCCAGAAGCGGTGATCCATCAGATCGAACGTCGCGCCGATCATCGGATGCGCTTCGTCGATGCCTGCCATCGCCGCGTGCGAGTACGCGAGCAGCACGAACGCCAGGCCGTAGCAGTGCCGCGCGGCGTCAAGCGTGCGTTTCTTGCCGTCGCGCCAGTCGATCTCCCAGTCGTAGCCTTCGTGCTGCGGGTCCCAGTGCGCGTTGCGCAGGAACTGCAGGCCGTGGCGCGCGTACGCGAGATGTTGCGGATCGCCGGACTCGCGATACGCCATCGCATAGTTGAAGACGAAACGGCAGCTGCTCACCAGATGCCGCGAGTGCGCGTTGTAGACCGAGCCGTCGTCGCGGAAGTAGTGGTGAAAGCCGCCTGAGGGGTCGAACACGTTCGGCGCGTAGAAGCGCAGCGTGTCGTCGACGTGCGAGAGCAGGAACGCGCGGTCGCGGAAATTCGCGACGGCCGGCACGGCCGCTTGCGGCGAGTGCGGGCCGGGTCCGGTGACGCAGGCGTTGCGGTTGGGCTTCGTCATGGCTTTCCCATCGTGGCGTTGGCGTGGATTCAGCGTGATTTCGGCGCGGTTTGCGAAGCAGCGACGGCGGCGCCGGATTCGGCAGCCACGTCGTCCGAGGGGGCGCAGGCGAGCGCGGCATTGGGCACGGCACGGCGGTCGTTCACTCGCGGATTGCGCTGTGCAGCGCGCGCACGCGTGCGCGCCGCGGTGTCGTCGTCATCGGCGCAAGCGGAGGTGGCCGGCCGCGCTTCGCCCGTCGTGCTGCCGCGCGCGATCAGCTGCACCGGCAGGCAGATTTCGGTGACCTCGGGCGTTTCTTCGAGCAGCAACTCGACGCCGCGTCGTCCCAGCGCTTCCTTGTCCACGGCGATCGTCGAGAGCGACGGCACCGCATGCGCGGCGAGCGCGATGTCGTCGAAACCGACGATTGCGATGTCCTCGGGCACGCGCAGGCCGTGCAACTGGCACACGCGCATCGCGGCGAGCGCGGCGGCGTCGTTGTACGCGAACACGGCGTCGGGCGGCGCGCCGCGATGCGCATCGAGCAGCCGTTCCATCGCGCGCGCGGTGCCGGTGTCGGGGTCGAGCCCGGCGTCGATCGTCACTTCGAGCGACGGGTCGAACAGGAGCCCCGCTTCGAAGAACGCGCGCCGGTAACCGAGCGCGCGCTGCGAGATGCTGAAGTGCGCGAGCGATCCGCCAATGAACGCGACGCGCCGCCGTCCCATCGCGAACAGGTGATTCATCGCGAGCGCGGCGCCCGCGGCGTTGTCGATGTTCACCGAGCGCAGGCCCGGCGCCCACAGGTCGATCAGCACGAGCGGCCGTTGCAGCCCGACGAGCGCCGCAAGCATCTCGGGCTCGATGAAGCCCGCGACGGCGATGGCGTCGGGCGCGTGCAGGCGAAGCTGCTGGATGGTGTCGTCGGCGGGGCCGGCGGTCAGCAGCGCGGGGACGACGCCGTGCTCCCGGCAGGCGTCCTCGACGCCGTGCAGCACGTGCGAGAAGAAGGGACTCGCGGCGAAGTTGTTGTGCTGGCGGTGCAGCAGGAACGTGAGCCGACGGATGCGCGGGCGCAACTGGCCGCAGTCGTAGCCGAGCGAGCGCGCGATGTCGACGATGCGCGCGCGCGTCGCTTCGGAGAGACCCGGCTGGTTTTTGAGTGCGCGCGAAACCGTGCCTATCGACACGTTGGCGGCCTGCGCGACGTCGCGGATGGTTGTTGCCATGACTCCCGGCGGGCGGCGCGCCAGGGCGCCGCGCGGTGTTGGTCAGATGACGGGCGATTGTATAGTAAAAACGCGGGTGAATAACGTTGTACGTGCCCGGAAAAGCCCGGTAAATACCCGAACTGACGGTGATAAACGAAAAATCAGGTGTTTAGTAAAAACATCGAAACAAGTGTGGTGGAGCAGGTTTGCGAAGGCGCGCGCATCACGAACCGGATGAACGGCAGGCCGCGCCTTGCCGCGCAATGCGGCCGCGCAGGCGTGCATCACGCCCGCGCAGGCGTGCATCACGCCCGCGCAGGCGTGCATCACGCCCGCCATCGCTGCGATGGTTTCTACTATGCCGGTTTGCGTGGGGACGTGATTGCGCGCTGTCCAGCGCCCGTCCGTGCCGCGCGGCGCGCGCCGGGGGAACGGAAGGGAAGCGGGTGTCAGCCTGGGTGGTCGCCGGACGCGGGCGGAAGCGTCGTGCCGTCGCTGCCTTCGATCACGACGAGGCCCGCCGCTTCCCGCTTGGCGCGACGCTTGGCGACGGCCGCGAGCGAAGCGATCGCCTCGCTCGTGTGCCGGGCGCCGCTGCCTGGCGCGATCCGCACGCAGCCGATCGCCATCGTCACGAAGCTGAAGAACACGGGATTGCCCTGCCGGTCCTCGCCATGGATGCCGCCCGCGCGCCGGTCTTCGGGCGCGTAGAAGCGCAGCGCGCCCGCATTGAACGTGTCGATCGCGCGCAGCGCGCGTTCGTGCCACGTCTCGCTCTGGAACAGGATCAGGAAGTCGTCGCCGCCGACGTGGCCGATGAAGTCGCGCGTCGGATCGCACGCGTCGGCGAGCACGATCGCGGCGTACTTCAGCACCTCGTCGCCCTTCCAGTAGCCGTATTGATCGTTGAACGGCTTGAACTGGTTCAGGTCGACGTAGCACGCGTGGAAGCCCGCGTCGTGCGAGAGCAGCCGCTCGATGTGCGAGCTGATCGGAATGTTGCCCGGCAGGAACGTGAGCGGATTCGCGTAGCGCGCCGCCTGGATGCGTACCTCGGTCACCGCGCGCACGAGGCTCTCGCCGGTGCCGAGGCCTGCGTAGCGGCCGTTGTCGGTGATGACGAAGCCGTCGGCGAGATAGCGCTGGTCGTCGCTCGCGAGCAGCGTCGCCATCTGCTCGACGGTCATCGATTGCTCGATCAGCATCGGCGATGCATTCGCGAACTGCATGCACGCCTTCTTGCCGAACAGCTCGCGGTGATACGGCAGCGCATAGCGGTCCATGAACGCACGGCGATTGATGAGCGCAATCGGCCCGCCGTTCTCGACGACGGCGAGCGCGTGCAGCTCGGGCTGGCGGTTGAAGCGTTCGAGGACGTCGTTGTTGGTGGCGTGGCGCGGCACTGGCGGCGCGTGGACCAGCATCTTTGCCGCGGGCGCGTCGCTGCCCGCCTGCGCCGACGCGGTGCGGCGCGCGGCCTCGGGAAACACGGCGATGTGATCGGCGCGGATCGCCTCGCGCGCCAGTGGCGCGAGTTCGCGGGCCGGCCGGCTTTCCGGGCGGCCGAAGAAATAGCCCTGGCCGCTGCCGATGCCCATGTCGCGCAGCACGAGCAGATCCGCTTCGGTTTCGATGCCCTCGGCGACGAGCCGCGTCCCGGTCGACTGAGCGAAGTGCTGCATCGCGCGCACGGCCTCGAACTTGATCGGGCTGCCCGCGATGCCGCCGATGAAGAAGCGGTCGATCTTCACGATGTCGGGCTGCAGGCGCACCCACAGGTTCATGTTCGCGTTCGCGGTGCCGTAGTCGTCGAGCGCGAACTGGGCGCCGGCTGAGCGCAGGGTGTCGACGACGGGCGTGAAGTCGTCGCGCTCGTCGATGGCGCATCGCTCGGTGAGTTCGATCACGATCCGGTGGGCGTCGAGCGTGCCGTCGAAGAGCGCGAGCGCTTCGCGGCCAGCGGCGGTGAGGTCGCGCAGCGCGTCGGCGCTGAAGTTCAGGAACAGCTTGCCCTGGCAGCCGGATTGCGCGAAGGCGTCGATGCAGGCGCGCGCGGCCGCTTGTTCGAGCACCGTCGTGCAGCGTTCCTCATGCGCGCGCGCGAAAAGCGCCGCGGGCGTTTCGAGCGGCGACCCGGCGGGGCCGCGGATCAGGCCCTCGTAGCCGAGGATCGTGCCGTCCGCGAGATCGACGATCGGCTGAAAGACGGCGCGCAGACGGCGCTGCGCGATCAGGGCTGCGATGCCGGACGGGCTCGACGGCGAGTGAGAGGGCGAAGTCGCGCGAGCAGGCATAAGAGAGCCGTTCCATGCAGTGAACGACACACTTAACGGCATTAATGCCTAATGGATTAAGTGAATTTTTGGTGACAGCGCCACGCAATCGTAAGCGTGGCGAAATTCAGGGCGGTGCTGTGGAAGGGGCGAAGGAAAGGGGTCTAATGACCCGAGATTGCGCGCCGCTCATGCCAGGCGGCGCGAACTCTCCACGCGCGATTGATTAACGCCGCGTCGCCGTTGCGGTGCGCTCGCTGCGGCCCGCGCGCGATTCGTCGCCCGCGTGCGCGTCTCGCTCGCGGCTCAGGTCGCGCGCGCCCCAACGCTGCGCGAGCGCGGCGCACACCATCAGCTGGATCTGGTGGAACAGCATGAGCGGCAGCACGACCGCGCCGACCGCGCTCGACGCGAAGATCACCTTCGCCATCGGCACGCCGGCCGCGAGGCTCTTCTTCGAGCCGCAGAAGATGATCGTGATCTGGTCGGCGCGCGAGAAGCCGAGCTTCTTGCTCGTGAACATCGTGATGCCGAGCGCGATTGCGAGCAGCACCGCGCACACGACGAGCAGGCCGCCCAGAGCGGCGAGCGGAATGTGGTGCCAGAGCCCTTCGTTGACGGACTCGCTGAACGCGCCGTAGACGACGAGCAGGATCGAGCCTTGATCGACGAACTTGAGTATGCCGCGATTGCGCTCGATCCAGCGGCCGATCACGGGGCGCAGCAGTTGTCCCGCGACGAACGGCACGAGCAGTTGCAGCACGATGTTCCAGACCGTGTGCCAGGCGGAGCCGCCGCCCGCGCTCTGGTTCGTGACGACGAGGCTCACGAGCGCGGGCGTGACGAAGATGCCGATCAGGCTCGACGCCGATGCGCTGCAGACGGCGGCGGGGACGTTACCGCGCGCGATCGACGTGAAGGCAATGGACGACTGGACCGTCGACGGCAGCGTGCAGAGGAACAGCACGCCTGCGTAGAGCGCTGGGGTGACGAGCGGCGAGAGCACGGGCCTGAGCGCGAGCCCGAGCACCGGGAAGACGACGAACGTGCTCGCCAGCACGACGAAATGCAGGCGCCAGTGCGTTGCGCCCGCGATGATCGCTTCGCGCGAGAGCTTCGCGCCGTGCAGGAAGAACAGCAGGCCGACGGCGAAATTGGTGAGCCAGTTGAACGGCACGGTGGCCTGGCCGTGCACCGGCAACAGGCTGGCGAGGATCACCGTGCCGACGAGGCACAGGGTGAAGTTATCGGGGAGGTATTTCGGACGGGCCATCTGGACAATCTCGCACGGGCGCCGACGCTTCGGCGCAGTGCGGCGCAGGTTGTTGTATGTCGCGATGCGCCGCGGTCATCGAAAATGCAATTGTCCCAGCAAGCCGATTGAAAAAGCAAATTCATTTGACGAATTGATTAATGAACATAACGCATTAAAGGCGTGCGTCGAACCTTCAACGGCGGCTTGCGAGTGGATGCATTCGGACACCCAGGGATGCCCCCGATTTGCATCCGGCACACGTTGCGCAGACACCTACCAGAGCGGCTTCCGAAGCCTTGCCAGAAGGCCCTCCGAGGCCAAAAAACCGTGCAGTAACATGGTGTTACAACCCTTCAGGAGGCATAACATCTTTTGGCTCGACACCCATTCGGGGCGCCCATAAATTACCGTCAAAGGGCGAGGGCGCCCGCCGTGGCGGCAATCGCCAGGCATCGTGGGTGCCTTCGCCGGGACTGGTCTGCCGCTACTCGACTGGCGGACCTTCACGCGGAACGTCGGGCGGGTGATCGGCACAATGCACGCAGGGTTGTCACGAATGGCACAGTGGGTCTTCGGGGCCGGATTGTCGGCGCTCGTTGCAGTCGCCCACGCGCAGCCTGCGTACGCGTCGCACTTCGGTGGCGGCGGGTTTCAGCGCTCGCCTGTCGCGAGTCCGGGGGCGCGGCCGATGGCGCGCCCAATGTCCGGCGGCGCGCCGCACGGCGGCTGGGGCATGCGCGAGGCGTCTCCCGCACGCCGCGAATCGCCGTCGTTTTCGGGTTATGGCGTTGGTCGTGGCGGCAATGGCGGCTCGGACCGCTATGGCGCAGCGCCCATGCGCGTCGCCGACCAGGGCGGCTGGCAGGAGCGCGGTGGCCGTGCTGGCCGCAGCGGCCGGGGTGACGAAGGTCAGCCGGATCGCGCGGGCGGCGGCAACTATGGCGGCGGCTATCGCGTCTACCGCAACGGTCCGATCACGCCGGTCAGCGCGGAGACGCGCCCAGTGCCGCATCCTCCGGCCGATTCGCCGGTGCGGGCGGGTTCGATTCGCGAAGACGTGGCGCGCTACAACGAGGAGCGCGGCTCGTTTCGGCCGTTCCCGCGCGGCGGCGGCGAAGTGCCGCGTCCGCCGATGCCGTCGCCTTATCGAAATTAAGGGCGCCTCACGTTTCCGGCGCGGCGCAGGCCGCCTCGCCCGGCAGTCACTCAGGGCCGCGTTCCGGCTTTCCAATCAATATCCTTCCCCTCGCCGCAGCCTGCCGCGCATACCGTTGCGCGCGCACTAATCCGCCCCCTTGCCGCTTGCCCTGTGATTCGCCAAATTCTTACGCAAATCGGCACAATCTGACGCGTGGATACCACACTTTTTTAGAAATCACTCGTCACACGTAACCCTTCTGTCATCAAATCTCGGCTTCGATACGGCGGCGCGTCATTTGCCATCACGGCGCCCGAAAAATCCCGCGTTGAAGGCGCACGAATGCCCCGTCCGGCGCATGTTGCGACGCAGCGCGAAGGGATTGTCAGGCGGCGACCGTGGCGCATGCGGACGGCAAGCTAACCGGGCCGATATACCGGCGATAACAACGGACATTTTTGGCCGCGCGACGGGTCCGCGAAGATGGGCCCGCCCGGGAACGCTCACGCCTGCGAACGACGAAAAACAATGGTTTGCCCGAGCGCCATCGGCCACCGGCCCCCTTTTTTTTATCTCGCAATTATTCTCGAAAAGACTGGAGATCTTATGAAATCAACAGCCAGCCGCGCGCTGCGCACCACCCTGAAGGCGAGCGCGTTCGCCGCCGTTCTCGCTGCCGCTTCGTCGTCGGCGTTTGCGCAATCGAGCGTCCAGCTCTACGGTCAGGTCGACGCATGGGCCGGGGTCACGAAATTCCCCGGCGACAACGCAGCGGTGGGCGTCGGCGGCGGCGGCATGTCGACGTCGTACTGGGGCCTGAAGGGCTCCGAGGATCTCGGCGGCGGCTACAAGGCGATCTTCACTGTCGAAAGCTTCTTCCGTCCGCAGAACGGCCAGTACGGCCGCTTCCAGGGCGACACGTTCTTCGCCCGCAACTCGTATGTCGGCCTCGAATCGCCGTACGGCACGATCACGGCGGGCCGCCTGACGACGCACCTGTTCGTCTCGACGATCCTGTTCAACCCGTTCATCGATTCGTACACCTTCTCGCCGATGGTGTACCACGTATTCCTCGGCCTCTCGACGTTCCCGACCTACACGACCGACCAGGGCGTCGTGGGCGATTCGGGCTGGAACAACGCGATCCAGTACTCGACGCCTGACTTCAACGGTCTGTCGGGTTCGGCGATGTATGCGTTCGGCAACCAGGCGGGCGAAAGCGGCTCGAAGAAGTGGAGCGTGCAGGGCCTGTACTTCCACGGCCCGTTCGCCGCGACGGCCGTTTACCAGTACGTGAACTTCAACAACACGCCGGGCGACATCGGCGGCGTCTCGGCCGACGGCGTGACGGCGCTCGGCCTGAAGAGCCAGGGTGTCGCGCAAGTCGGCCTTTCGTACGACCTCAAGTTCGTGAAGTTCTTCGGCCAGTACATGTACACGTCGAACCTGCAGCAGGTCGGCAGCTGGCACGTCAACACGGCGCAGGGCGGCGTGTCGGTGCCGGTCGGCCCGGGCACGGCGATGGCCTCGTACGCGTACTCGCGCGACACCGGCGGCCTGAACCAGACGCACCAGACGGCGGCAGTCGGCTACGACTACCCGCTCTCGAAGCGCACCGACGTCTACGCCGCGTACATGTACGACCACTTCGACAACATGTCGTCGGGCATGACGTACGGCGCCGGTATTCGCGCGAAGTTCTAGGCCGCGTTTCGCCGCAAAAGTAAAAACCCCGCGCTGTCCGCAGCGCGGGGTTTTTGTTTTTCGGGGCCGCTGGCGTTGCGAAGCGCCTGCCGCTTTGCGCACCGGGAATTGATAAAACCCGCAAAATGGCGTCGATTGATTCCCTCTGTTTCCGGAAAACCCCCGCGATGGATACCCTCGTCAGCATGAAAGTGTTTCGCCAGGTCGTCGAGGCTGGGAGTTTCATCGGCGCGGCCGGGCGCATGAGCATGTCGGCGGCGATGGCGAGCAAGCACGTCGCGCACCTCGAACAGCAACTGGGCGCGCGCCTGCTCAACCGCACGACGCGCCGCGTCGCGCCCACCGAGGCGGGCCGCGAATACTACGATCGTCTCGTGCAGGCGCTCACCGAACTGGACGAAGCCGGGCAGGCCGTGGGCGCCGCGAGCGTCGTGCCGCAGGGGCGGCTGCGCGTGTCGTCGCTGACCGCGTTCGGGCTGCGGCACGTGATGGGCGCCGTGGCCGACTACGCGGCGGGCTTTCCGCAGGTTACCGTCGATATCACGCTCTCCGACCGCGTCGTCGAGCTGATCGACGAGGGTTTCGACGTGGCGATCCGCGCGGCGCCTTCGGGGCTCAAGTCGTCGTCGCTGATCGCGCGGCCGCTCGCCACCGCGCACATCGTGTTGTGCGCGTCGCCCGAGTATCTGCGCCGGCACGGCGTGCCGAAGACCGTCGCCGATCTCGCGCGGCACGATTTCGTTCAGTACGCGGGGGCGTCGGCGCAGGAACTCGCGCCGTTTTCCGACACGCCCGCGCGTCCGAAGCCGGGCGGCAACCTGATCGTCAACCACCTCGAAGCGTTGCGCGTGGTCGTGCTGCAGGGCGGCGGGCTGTCGATGCTCGGCACGGAGGTGATCGGCGACGACATCGCCGAAGGTCGTCTCGTGCCGCTGCTCGTCGATGCGCTACCGCCGCGCGAACTGCCGATCTACGCCGTGTACGCGAGCCGGCGTTATCTGTCGGCGAAGGTGCGCTCGTTCGTCGACTTCCTGGCCGAGCGTTTCGCCGATCGCGTGCTGTGGCCCGGCGTCGAGGCTATTCGCGCGGCTGCGGCTTCATAGGCGGGCGCCCTAAACCACGCGCTAAACCGGCTCTAAAAAGCCCTCAACGCCCCACGCCGAGCCGCGCGCGCATCTCGTCGTACTCGCGCTTGAGCCGCGCGACGAGTTCCTCGACGGACGGAACGTCGTCCATCAGGCCGACGCCCTGGCCCGCGCCCCAGATGTCCTTCCACGCTTTCGCCTTGTCGCCGGCGAAGTTCATCTTCGATTTATCCGACTCGGGCAGCGCGTCCGGGTCGAGCCCCGCGTTGACGATGCTCTCGCGGATGTAGTTGCCGTGCACGCCTGTGAAGAGGTTCGTGTAGATGATGTCCGACGCTTTCGCGGCGAGGATCGCGTGCTTGTACGCTTCGACGGCGTGCGCCTCCCGGGTCGCGATGAAGCGCGTGCCCATGTACGCGAGGTCCGCGCCCATGGCCTGCGCGGCGAGAATCGAGCCGCCGTTGGCGATCGCGCCCGACAGCACGATCGGGCCGTCGAAGATGCGCCGCACTTCGCCGACGAGCGCGAACGGCGACGTCGTGCCCGCGTGGCCGCCCGCGCCCGCCGCGACGAGGATCAGCCCGTCGACGCCCGCTTCGAGCGCCTTCGCCGCGTGGCGCAGGTTGATGACGTCGTGCAGCACGATGCCGCCGTAGCTGTGCACGGCGTCGATGATCTCGCGCGCCGGCGCGCGCAGGCTCGTGATGAAGACCGGTACCTTGTGGTCGATGCAGACGCGCACGTCGTGTTCGAGTCGCTCGTTCGACTGGTGGACGATCTGGTTCACGGCGACCGGCCCGATCGTCGCGCCGGGGTTCGCGGCCTTGTGAGCGGCGAGTTCGGTTTCGATGCGCGTGAGCCAGGCGTCGAGTTGATCGGCGGGGCGCGCGTTGAGCGCCGGGAACGAGCCGACGATGCCGGCCTTGCATTGCGCGAGCACCAGTTCGGGATAGCTGACGATGAACATCGGCGAGCCGACGACGGGCAGCGACAGGTTTTGCAGGACGGCGGGCAATGCCATGGCGGGGGTCTCCTTTTTGCGCGGGGCGGCGGTGGCGTGGTGCGGCCGGCGGTTTGCCGAATGCGGAGGCGAGCGCGGCGGCGGTTCAATGCCGATGAAGCCGATCGTACCGCCCCGAACGAAGATAAGGCCCCCGGGCGACGCATGCGCCTTGATTATGGAACGAACGTTCGATTATATGTATGCATTTACCCCCGAACCCCCGCGACTTTCGAGCAAGTGTTCGGTTTCTACTGTTGGGAGACCGAATTCGCAGCGGACGATCGCCGGTGCCTCCTACAATGTCAGGAAACCAACAAGCATTAGAGAGACTACATGCCGTTCGAAGGATTCACGCCCTTTACCGTTCGCACGGCGAGCGGGATCGACGTCCACGGGGTCAAGGGTGGGGAAGGGCCGCCGCTTTTGCTGCTGCACGGCCACCCGCAGACGCACATGATCTGGCATTGCTGCGCCGACGAACTCGCGAAGCACTTCACCGTGATCGCGACGGACCTGCGCGGCTACGGCGCGTCCTCGAAACCGGCGGGCGACGACGCGCACGTCACGTATTCGAAGCGCGCGATGGCCGCCGATCAGGTGGCGGTGATGCGCCACTTCGGCCACGAACGGTTTCTCGTGTGCGCGCATGACCGCGGCGCGCGCGTCGCGCATCGCATGGCGCTCGACCACGCCGACGCCGTCGAACGCCTGATGCTGCTCGACATCGCCCCGACGCTCGCGATGTACGAGCAGACCGACCGCACGTTCGCGACGCTCTATTTCCACTGGTTCTTCCTGATCCAGCCCGCGCCGCTGCCCGAGACGCTGATCGGCGACCACACCGACGCCTACATCGAGCGCGTGATGGGCTCGCGCCACGCGGGGCTCGCGCCGTTTTCGCCCGAGGCGCTCGACGCGTATCGCGCGGCGCTGCGGCAGCCCGGCGCGGTGCACGCGATGTGCGAGGACTACCGCGCATCGGCGACGATCGACCTCGAACACGACCGCGCCGACATCGAACGCGGCAACAAGGTGGCCTGTCCGCTGCGCGTGTTGTGGGGCGCGGAGGGCGTGATCGACCGCTGCTTCGACCCGCTCGGCGAATGGCGCAGGGTCGCACGCGATGTGAGTGGGCGCTCGCTTGCGTGCGGCCACTACATCCCGGAGGAAGCGAGCGCCGAACTCGTAACCGAGATGCTCGCGTTCTTCGCGGCCACCGAACGCTAATCCCGCGTAGCCGGTTCGATCATTCGAGCGGCGGCAGGCGCCGCGCCACCGGCGTCGACTTGACGATGGCGGTGCTCGTCTCCGCGCGCTCGGTGACTTTGGCCAGGATCTCGTCGAGCTGCTCGATCGAGCGCAGATAGAGCCGCGCGATGAAGCAATCGTCGCCCGTGACCTTGTCGCATTCGACGAACTCGGGAATTCGCCGGATCACCTCTTCGACGAGATGCAACTGGCCCGGCAGCGGCTTCACGCGGACGATGGCTTGTAGCGTGTAGCCGAGCGAACGCGGATCGATCGCCACCGTATAGCCGCCGATCACGCCCTGCGCCTGAAGCCGCCGCAGCCGCTCCGACGTGCTCGGCGCCGACAGCCCGACGCGCCGCGCGAGTTCGCTGATGGCCGCGCGGGCGTCGTCGGCGAGGGCGGCGAGCAGCGCGCGGTCGATGTCGTCGAGACTGGCCGGCTGGACCGGCGCGTGCGGACGGTTCGTCATGATGGTTTGCGCCTTTTATCGGTCGTTCCCGTAAATCGCCTTCGATATACAGGCAAAAAGCTTTTCACGCCTCAGTTTAGCCATGTATTGCGCGCCGGGTAGCCAGTAAACTGGTCGTCATGGCAGACGCCTCGCGACCGTCGCGATCATCAAGGGCGTCGCCGGTCTCACCGGAATCGTTCTCATGGCTACCACCGCTACTCCGGCTTCATCCGAAATTCGCCGCGGCGCCGCCGAGATGGTCGTCGCGATGCTCATGTCTGGCACTATCGGCTGGCTCGTCGTCGCCTCGCAGCAGGCGCCGCTTAACGTCGCGTTCCTGCGCTGCGTGCTCGGCGGCGCGACGCTCGCGCTCGTGTGCGCCGCGCTCGGCCTGCTGCGCCGCTCGCTCTTCCCGGTGCGCATGGTGCTGCTCTCCGTGCTCGGCGGCGCGGGCATCGTCGCGAACTGGGTGCTGCTTTTCGCGGCGTATTCGCGCGCGTCGATTTCGATGGCAACCGCCGTCTACAACACGCAGCCGTTCATGCTGGTCGGCCTCGGCGCGCTCGTGCTGCGCGAGCGCGTCACGCCTTCCGCGATCGCGTGGCTCGCGATCGCGTTCGTCGGGCTCGTCTGCGTGGTCGAGGTGCAGCCCGCCGTGCTCGCGGTGCAGGGCCAGTATCTGCAGGGCGTCGCGTGCGCGGCGGGCGCGGCGTTCTTCTACGCTATCTCGTCGATCATCACGCGGCACCTCAAGGGCACGCCGCCGCACCTGATCGCGCTGGTGCAGGTCGCGTTCGGCGCGCTCGCGCTCGCGCCGTTCATCCGCTACGACACGCTGCCCGCCACGCCGCTGCACTGGGCGCAGATCGTCACGCTCGGCGTCGTGCACACGGGGATCATGTACGTGCTGCTCTACGGGGCGATCCAGAAGCTGCCCACGACGATGACGGGCGCGCTCTCGTTCATCTATCCGGTGGTCGCGATCCTCGTCGACTGGCTCGCGTTCGGCCAGCGGCTCGCATGGAGCCAGGTGGCCGGAGCCGCGCTCATCCTGCTCGCGGCGGCGGGTGTGAACCTCGGCTGGCGGATCGTGCCGCAACGTGCGCGCATTGGTCGCGGCCTGACGAGGGATTAATTCGGATCTCGAATCAATCCTTGGGATACATCATGGAAAGCGGCTTGCGACCCTGTAATCCTTGCAGGCGCGCGTCGGCCGTTTGTAGGGAAATCACTGATGCGTCGTACGAACGACCGCGCGTATGATCCGTCAATAGTTTGATCACGTTAAAGCACGATACTCACGCTCGTCCAGAAATGGACGGGCGTTTTTTTTGTGCATGCGCTGCTTAAGCTTTCCTTATGCCGCCGATGCGGGCGCGTCGATCCGGTTGTCGCTCAGGGTCAGCGCGCCGCTCCTTGCGAGTTCGCCGGCCAGTTCGCGCACGAGCGCGGGCCACGCCGAGTGTGGCGCAAGCTGGCTCGCGGCGGCGTGCATGGCCGAGGCGTTCGCGAGCATCGACTCCAGCGTGGCGAATGTCATCGAGCGCACTTCGAGCAGCTTGAACACGATCAGCACTTTGAGCGCGTTGCGCGCGTTGCGTGCGGGATCGGCGCGCAGCCACGCGAGACGCGAAAACGCGCGTTCGAGCGCGACTTCGACGTTTGCGAACGGCGTTCCGTGGCCGGGAATCACGGTGGCGATATCGAGCTTCGCGATGGCTTCAAGCACCGCTTGCTGTTCGGCGAAACCGCTTTCGCCGCCGAGTTCGGGGAAGATCACGCCGAAGCCGTTTTCCCAGAGCGCGTCGGCGCTGATCAAAAGACGCGGTTGCGCCGCATAGAGCATGACCGAATCGGGATCGTGACCGGGCGCGCCGATCACCTCCCACTCGAAACCGCCGAGCGCGAGCGTGTCGCCCGGCGTGAGCGTGCCCGTGACGCCGAAGCGCTCGCAGGTCTGCCCGGTCGCGAGAAACGACAGACGCGCTTCGTCCCATTCGCGCACGGCGTCGGCACCGCGCGCGGGGATGAGCGTTTCGCACGGCCACGCCGCCTGCAGTTGCGCGTTGCCGCCGCAGTGATCGGAATGCAGGTGCGTGTTGACGACGAGATCGAGCGCGCGCGGCCCCAGCGCATGCCGCACGAGCGCGACCGTTTGCGCGGCGTGCGTGGCGTAGCCGGTATCGACGAGCGCCGCGCGCGCGTCGTCGACGAGCAGCACGTTGTTCGACGAGAGCCAGCCGCGCTCGAACACGCGGATCGACGGCGGGAGCTTTACGGCGGGCGTTGAGGACACGGCGGCGCTCATGACTTCGGCATTACGAGAATAGTCGCCTGTCCCGTGACGACTGTTTCGCCCTCCTGATTGACGGCCGTGCCCGCGAGTTTCACGAGGTCGCCGTTCAGGCTCGGCTTCCACCACGCATCCTCCACGCGCCACTCGAACGTGAGCACGTCGTTCGCATAGGTCGCGCGCTTGAGCTTGATTTCGAACTCAAGGCCGAGCGGTTGCGCGTACGTCGAAAAATGCGTTGCGAGCAGCGCCATGAAATGCGCGGAGGGCTGCGTGCCCGAGGCGATCAGTCCGCCGAAGCGGCTTTGTTCCGCGTAGGCGTCGTCGTGATGGAGCGGGTTCATGTCGTTCACGAGCGTCGCGAACGACTTCACCGAATCGGGCGAGAGCGCGAGCGTCGAGCGGATGGTCTCGCCGATTTCCACGACCCGTGGCGATGCGTTCATCGCGCGCCTCCATGGCTCGTGCCCGCTGCGTCGAAGCGCTGTGCCATCCACCGCGCGTGGCGCGTGTCGATCGCGTTCCAGACGGCGCGCTTTGCGTCGTCGCCGAGCGTGGACCAGGCCGCGATTTCGTCGATCGTGCGCAGGCAGCCGTCGCAGAGGCCGCTCGCGTCGTTCATGCGGCAGATGTTGATGCACGGCGACGCAGGCGTGTTGGTCGGGGAAAGCGCCGTCATGCTCAGGCGTCGCGCAGCGCGACGTCGACCACAGGCGCGCCGGTCAGCGCGGCCAGTTCCTGCGGCGACAGGTTGAACACCGCATGCGGGTGGCCCGCCGCGGCCCACAGGCTGTCGAGTTCGAAGAGGTCAGCGTCGATCAGCGTGACGGGCGGCGTGGCATGGCCGATCGGGCACACGCCGCCGATCGCATAGCCGGTCTTCTCGCGGACGAACTTCGCATCGGCGCGGCCGATGTCGCCCACGTGCGCGGCGACTTTCTTTTCGTCGACGCGATTCGCGCCGCTCGCGATCACGAGCACGGGGGCGTCGTCTTCGCGGCGGCGAAAAAGAATCGACTTGGCGATCTGCGCGACTTCGCAGCCGAGTCCGGCGGCGGCTTCGGCCGAGGTCTTGCCGGTTTCGGGCAGCATCACGACCGGCTTCGCGTGGCCGCGTTCGCGCAGCAACAGCGCGACGCGACGCGCCGAGTCGGGCAGCGCGTCGAGTTCGTCCTGAGAGGGGGAAAGCGTTTCCGTCATGTGATTATTTCCTTCGTACTGCAATGCAATTTTTGAACGTCATGCGCAGGCGGCTTCGCTGCGCTGTTTCGCGAGCAGCGCCTTGCCCGCGCGCGAGACGTTGGTGCGGCCGATGGCGTTCGAAATGAAGTCGCCCGCAGCGACGACCTGGTTCAGGTCGACGCCCGTGTGAATGCCGAGGCCGTTCATCAGATAGAGCACGTCTTCGGTGGCGACGTTGCCGGTCGCACCCTTCGCGTACGGGCAACCGCCGAGCCCCGCCACGGACGCGTGGAAGATCGCGACGCCTTCCTGCAGCGCCGCGTAGATGTTCGCGAGCGCCTGGCCATAGGTGTCGTGGAAGTGCCCGGAGAGACGCTCGCGCGGGAACACCTTCGTCACGGCCTCGAGCACTTCGCGCGTGCGCTTCGGCGTGCCGACGCCGATCGTATCGGCGATATCGATCTCGTCGCAGCCGAGCGCGGCGAAGCGCTCGACCACGTCCACGACGGACGCCACCGGCACCTCGCCTTGATACGGGCAGCCGAGCGAGCACGAAACGCTGCCGCGAATGCGGATGCCGTGCTGCTTCGCGGCCTGCGCGACCGGCACGAAGCGCTCGATGCTCTCCGCGATCGAGCAGTTGATGTTCTTCTGCGAGAACGCTTCGCTCGCGGCGCCGAAGATCACGATCTCGTCGGCGCGCGCGGCGAGCGCGCCTTCGAAGCCGCGCAGGTTCGGCGTGAGCACCGAGTAGATCGCGCCCGCGCGTCGTTCGATGCCGGCCATGACTTCGGCGCCGTCGGCCATCTGCGGGACCCATTTCGGCGAAACGAACGAGGCCGCTTCGATGTTCGGGAAGCCGGCGGCCGAGAGCCGGTTGATCAGGTCGATCTTGGTGGCGGTCGAAACGAAATCCTTTTCGTTCTGCAGACCGTCGCGCGGCCCGACTTCGACGATTTTTACTGCTGCGGGTAGGGTCATGGTTGTCTCCAACTTTTTTGTCGCACGTATTGCTGGGTATTGCCGGGTATTGCCGGTACGCGGCTCGCGGTGCTTCAGTAACCACGCACAAGATGTACAACGCCGCTCACGGTCTCACCGCGCGCGAGCGCTTCGATCTTGTCCGCGATCTGCGAGATCGCTTCGTCGCGCAGCGTCAGCGCCGAACCGTGCGGCGTGATCGTGATACGCGGCTCGCTCCAGAACGGATGATCGGACGGGACCGGCTCCTCGCGGAACACGTCGAGCGTCGCCGCGGCGAGCGTGCCGTCCGCGAGCGCATCGAGCAGATCCTGCTCAACGAGATGCGAGCCGCGCGCCACGTTCACGAGATACGCGCCGCGTTCGAGCTTCGCGAACATGCGCGCGTCGAGGATGTCCTCGGTGTCGGGCGTGGCGGGCAGCAGGTTCACGAGCAGCTTCACGCCGTCGAGGAACGCGTCGAACTGCGCGCCATGCAGCTCGCCTGCATAGGTCGCGATGCCGTCGAGCGTCTTCGCGCTGCGCGAGAAGCCGCGCACGGGCACGCCCAGCGTTGCGACCTCGCGCGCCACTTGCGCGCCCAGCACGCCAAGGCCGAGCACGCCGACCGTGAACGTCTCGCGCGGATGCGGCGCGAGCACGTGCCATTCGCGCCGCGCCTGCGCGAGCGCGTATTCGTCGAAGCGGCGCAGATAGCGCAGCACCGCATGCTGCACGTATTCGCTCATCTGCGGCGCCATGCCCGAGTCTTCGAGGCGCACGAGCAGCGCGTCGTTCGGCAGCGTGCCCGGCGCGTCGCGTTCGAGCGCGAGGATCGCATCGACGCCCGCGCCGAGATTGAAGATCGCGCGCAAGCCGCGCGGCGCGGCCAGCAGTTCGCGCGGCGGATGCCAGACGATCGCGTAGTCGGCGGCATCGTCGTCGCCTGGTTGCCATTCGCGCAGGTCCGCATCGGGCAGGGCGCGCGCGAGGCCGTGGAGCCATGCGGACGCATCGGTTTGCGGCAGCCAGAACAGGATCTTCATCGCGCGGCGCGCCTCACTTCGCGAAGAGGCGGCCGATGTCGGCGAACGCCTTGAATTCGAGCGCGTTGCCGCACGGATCGAGGAAGAACATCGTCGCCTGCTCGCCGACCTGGCCCTTGAAGCGGATGTGCGGCTCGATCACGAACTTCGTGCCCTCGGCCGTGAGGCGTTCCGCGAGCGCATGCCAGTCGTCCATCGAGAGCACGACGCCGAAGTGGCGCACCGGCACGTCGTGGCCGTCGACGGGGTTGACGCTGCGGTGGCCCGCTTCCTCGGGTGCGAGGTGCGCGACCAGTTGATGGCCGAAGAAGTCGAAGTCGACCCAGTCGGGCGAGCTGCGGCCTTCGGGGCAGCCGAGCAGACCGCCGTAGAACGCGCGTGCGTGTTCGAGGCTCGTGACCGGGAAGGCGAGATGGAACGGCTGCAACGGCCGCTGATTGACGCTCGTAGCCTGTGACATGAGATTTCCCGTGGCTGGTGGTCCTGCCGTCATTCTACTTTTTCGGAACGGCGCCCGCCGTCCTTTCACCGCGCGGGCCGCGCGCCAGCCGCGCTGGGGACGGGTGCGCACGGCCGCGCTGAAAAGCAAAGCGAAAAAAATTGGTTTGGCGCGCGGGTGCGGCGGACCACAATCGATTCACGCTTTGTCGCCGTGAGGAAAAAATCATGCTTTCGTGCGCAGTCACGCGCTGGACGCCGGGGCTCGTCACCGTGCCGGGCCTGCACGGCAGCGACGGCGCGCATTGGCAGACCTGGCTGGAAGGGCAGTTTCCGCGCGCGCTGCGCGTCGAGCAGGCCGACTGGGACGCTCCCGATCTCGCGGTCTGGAGCGCGGCGCTCGGCGCCGTGCTCGCGCGCGAGCGCGGGCCGTTCGTGCTGGCCGCGCACAGCTTCGGTTGCCTCGTCGCGGCGCACGCGCTGCAGCAGGGCAAGGTTCGCGCCGATGTCGCGGGCGTCCTGTTCGTCGCGCCTGCGAGCCCCGGGAAGTTCCGCTTTGCCGGCGCGCTCGACGCGCGGCGCCTCGCCGTGCCGTCGATCCTGATCGGCAGCGAGACCGATCCGTGGATGCCGCTGTCGGGCGCGCGCGAACTCGCGCAGCGTCTGGGCAGCGCGTTCGTGAATCTCGGCGACGCGGGTCATATCAACACGGCGGCCGGCTTCGGGCCGTGGCCGCGCGCGAAGGATTTCATCGATACGCTCGCGCATTGCGACGAGCCGCACGTTTTGCAGGACGCGCCGGATGTGCAGAAAGCGCACGACACGAGCGTCGAACGCCGCAGACGCGCTATAGCGTGGTAGAGGCGCGATAGCAGCGTTGCGGCGCGCCCCCTGCAGTGCTTCCGTGCCTTTAGTGTTTCAGCGCCTCGCGCAAGAGCCGCGCCGTATGCAGCGCGATCATGCCTTCCTCGTCGGTGCGAATCGCGAATACCGGCACGCGGCTTTCGCGCGTGCTGATGTGTTCGTGGTTCGCCGCGTTCGCGTCCTGATCGACCTCGACGCCGAAGAGCGGTTTGAGGCGCTCGATCACCTGCGCGCGGATCGGCGGCGCGTTTTCACCGATGCCCGCCGTGAACACGATCCCGTCGATCCCGCCGAGCACCACCGCGAGCTTGCCGATCTCCTGCGCGATGCGGTACGTGTAGAAGTCGATGGCGAGCTTCGCGTGCTCGCTGTCGCTCGCGAGCAGTTCGCGCATGTCGCTGCTCAAGCCCGACAGGCCCTTGAGCCCCGAGTCGTGATAGAGCAGCTTCTCGATCGCGGCGTGATCCATGCCGCGCGCCATCATCCAGAGCACCGCACCCGCGTCGAGCGCGCCGCAGCGCGTGCCCATCGGCAGGCCGTCGAGCGCGGTCAGGCCCATCGTCGTCTCGACGCTCTTGCCGTCGTTCATCGCGCACAGGCTCGCGCCGTTGCCGAGGTGCGCGACGATCACGCGTCCGCGCGCGATGTCGGGCGCCACGCCATGCATATGCCGCGCGATGTATTCGTACGAGAGACCGTGAAAGCCGTAACGGCGGATGCCGTCCTCGAAATAGCGGTACGGCAGCGCGAAGAGCTGGGCCATGATGTCCGTCTTCGCGTGATAGGCCGTGTCGAAGCACGCCACCTGCAGGAGGTCCGGCGCGGCCTCGCGCACCGCGCGGATCGCCGCGAGGTTGTGCGGCTGATGCAGCGGCGCGAGCGGTGTGAGCGCGTCGAGTTCGTCGATCACCTTGTCGTCGATGGGCACCGCGTCGGCGTGGCGCGGGCCGCCGTGCACGACGCGATGACCGATCGCGGCGGGCGGCGTGTCGCGCAGGCCCACCGCGAGCACGAGGCGCAGAAGGCGGAAGGCGGCGTCGTGGTCGGCGACCTGCGCGACCGGAAATTTCTCGTCGACGATGAGCCGCCCGTCGGCCATGTGCGCGACCACGCGCGGCGAGACGCCGATCCCTTCGATCTGCCCGCCCGCGCCATGAATCGCGCGCGTGCCGCCCTCGACATGCGGATCGTCGACGACGCGATACACCGAACACTTGATGCTCGACGAGCCCGCGTTGACGACGAGCACGACATGGCCTTCGTCATGTGAATGCGTGTTGTGTGTGCTCACGTTTGCTCCTGTCGGCCAGAGTTGGCGCTTTAGCGCTTGCTCTGGTCCTATGCAAGGCTGGTCTTGCGCGCGCGCCGCGCGTGGGCGACGAGGACAGCGATCGCGCAGCTGCCGATGCGCGAGCGCACGGTATCGGCGCGGCTCGTGAGGATGATGGGCACGCGCGCGCCGAGGACGATGCCGGCCGCTTCCGCGCCGGCGAGAAAGGTGAGCTGCTTCGCGAGCATGTTGCCCGCTTCGAGGTCGGGCACGAGCAGGATGTCGGGGTCGCCCGCGACGTCGGAGACGATTCCCTTGATCTGCGCCGCTTCCTTGTTGATGGCGTTGTCGAACGCGAGCGGGCCGTCGAGCACGGCGCCCGTGATCTGGCCGCGGTCGGCCATCTTGCAGAGCGCGGCGGCGTCGATCGTCGAGGGCATCTTGTCGGACACGGTTTCGACCGCGGCGAGAATCGCGACCTTCGGCTTGTCGATGCCGAGCGCATGGACGAGTTCGATCGCGTTGCGCACGATGTCGGCCTTGTCGGCGAGCTTCGGGAAGATGTTGACGGCCGCGTCGGTGATGAAGAGCGCCTTGTGGTACGAGGGCACGTCCATCGCGAACACGTGCGACAGGCGCCGCTCGGTACGCAGGCCCGTCGCGGCGGCGGCGACTTCGTGCAGCAGCTCGTCGGTGTGCAGGCTGCCCTTCATGAGCAGTTCGGCTTCGCCCGCGCGCACGGCAAGCACCGCGCGCGCGGCCGAGTCGTGGCTGTGCGCCGCATCGATGACCGTGATGCCGTCGAGCGGGCGATTCGCTTCTTCGGCCACCGCGCGGATCCGCGCTTCGGGACCGATCAGCAGCGGCACGATCAGGCCGAGGCTCGCGGCATCGAGCGCGCCCGTGAGCGACGAGACGTCGCAAGGGTGCGCCACGGCGGTCGGCACCGGCGCGAGGCGGCTGCAGCGTTCGAGCAGGACCGAATACTTGTCACCCGATGAAGTCATGCGGTGTCTCCATGCTGGACTACGGTTGTGCGACGCCGCGCGAAACCCCGATGCTGCGGCGCGCAACGAGCTGACAGTGTAATTCACTGTTCCGGATACTGTCAGACAGGAAGTTTGCGCTGGCGCCGTATTACGCGCAGGGCCTTGTCACGCTTCGTTCACGCCGCGCGGGGATCATGTCTCACGCGATCCTGATGACGCGCTCACGGATTCCCGTTCTGACAGTCTTGACTTTCGATAAGTGGCTGATTAAATTTGAATACTGCGGTGCAGCATAAATGCTGTGCCACAACGTCATTCGGGCCCCATGCGTCATGCGTCGCAATCGCGCGCCTATCGACGGGCGGGCCGCGCCGGACATGCATGATGTCCGCAAGCGGCCGGGGGCTCCCGTTAAAGGAGATTCGTGTCGTGGCAGTTTCCGACCCTACGTCCGTCGCTGTTCCGTCCTTCCCCGGCTTGCCTCGCTTCCCGGGCTTCCCGGCCCTTTTCGCTGGCCTTGCCGGCTTTTCCGGTTTGCCCGCCGCTTCCACGGTTCCCGCGGCTTCCACCGTTCCGGAGGTTCCCGGCCCGCTCGCGCCGGCCGCCGTCCAGCCGCTCTACGACTACCTGTTCGACGCGTGGCAGCGCAGCGTGCTGCTCCTCGACGTCCTGCGCGAGCGCGGCAACGAGACCTATCTGCACGAGAAGGCCGGCATGCCGCCGGTGCTGCGCTTCGACTACGAAGTGATCGTCGACGGCCGCGAACTGGATGACCCCTGCAACTATGCGCTCCTGCGCATGCTGCCCGAGGACGGCGCGCAGTCCGATCCGCGCATGCGCCCCTTCGTCGTCATCGATCCGCGCGCGGGCCACGGTCCCGGCATCGCGGGCTTCAAGATGGACAGCGAAGTCGGCATCGCGCTGCGCCGCGGCCACCCGTGCTACTTCGTGACGTTCTTCCCCGAGCCGTGCGAGACGCAGACCATCCAGTCGGTCGCGCACGCCGAAGCCGTGTTCATCAGCAAGGTGCGCGAACTGCATCCCGAAGCGGACGGCCTGCCGTTCGTGATCGGCAACTGCCAGGGCGGCTGGGCCGCCGCGCTGCTCGCGGCGTCGGCGCCGGAACTCGTCGGGCCGCTCATGCTCGCGGGCTCGCCGTTGTCGTACTGGGCGGGCGTCAAGGGCAAGAACCCGATGCGCTATTCGGGCGGCATGCTGGGCGGCACGTGGATGTCGTCGCTCGCGGCGGATCTCGGCGACGGCCAGTTCGACGGCGCGCATCTCGTGCAGAACTTCGAGAACCTCAATCCGGCGAACACGTTCTGGGGCAAGCTGTACAACCTCTACTCGCACGTCGATACGGAGCGCGATCGCTTCCTCGAATTCGAACGCTGGTGGGGCGGCCACTTCCGCATGAACCGCGCCGAGATCGACTGGATCGTGCAGAACCTGTTCGTCGGCAATCACCTCACGCGCAACGAGGTGTACGCGAAGAACGCGACTGCGCCCGTCGATCTGCGCAACATCCGCACGCCGATCGTCGTGCTCGCCTCGTGGGGCGACAACATCACGCCGCCGCAGCAGGCGCTGAACTGGATCCCCGACCTGTATTCGAGCGTCGACGACATCATCGCGAACGAGCAGGTGATCGTCTATTGCCTGCACGACAAGGTCGGACACCTCGGCATCTTCGTGTCGGCGAGCGTGGCGAACAAGGAGCACACCGAACTGTTTTCGGCGCTCGACCTGATCGACGTGCTGCCGCCGGGCCTCTACGAAGCGAAGATCACCGATACGAACCCGGAAGCGGCTCGCCTCGAAGCGATCGAGGGGCGCTACGAGATCCACTTCGAGCGCCGCGAGATCGACGACATTCTCGCGCTCGACGACGGCCGCGCCGACGAGCAGCCGTTCGAAGTGGTACGCCGCTTCGCCGAGAACAATCAGCGGTTCTACGACCTGTTCGCGTCGCCGCTCGTGCGCGCGTCGAGCAACGCGCTCACCGCGCACCTGATGCGCGAAACGCATCCGTCGCGCGTCGAGCGCAGCGTGCTGAGCGACGCGAACCCGGCGCTTCTCGCGCTGCCCGCCGTCGCGGAGTCGGTGCGCAAGCATCGCAAGCCCGCCGCGCCCGACAATCCGTTCACGCTGCTCGAAAAGCAGATGTCGGCGAGCATCGAGTCGGCGTGGGATTCGTACCGCGACGCGCGCGACGCGTGGGTCGAAAGCACGTTCTACAACTTCTACGCGGCGCCGTGGGTGCAGACGCTCGTCGGCGTCGCGCCGAACCAGACGCTCGATCCGGTCGCGCCGCCGCTCGCGGAGCTGCGCAAGGAACTGGCGTACTGGCGCCTGCGCGCGGCGCGCGCGCATATGAATTCGGGCACGCTCGTCGATGCGTTCATGCGTATCCTGGCGTACATCGTCGACGAGATGCGGACCGTGCAGTACCGGCCGTTCCAGCGCATGCGCGAAATGGCGCGCGAGTACCTCGGTGACAGCCAGCCGACCATCGCCGAACTGAAGGATGCGGCGCGCCACCAGGGCGCGATCGTCCAGCTCGATCCGCAGGCCGCGATTGCGGCGCTGCCCGACCTCGTGCCCGACATGAAGACGCGCCGCGCGCTGCTCGCGGCGGTCTATCGCATCACGACGGTGGAGGGGCCGCTCGAAGGCGCGCGTCGCGAGCGTTTCCGCGACGTGGAGCGGGCGCTCGGCATCGAGCCGGGCGGCGACCACGGCGCGCCGCCGCCGTACGGCGATGGCTCCGCATCGGGCGGTGCCGCGCCGGTGTCGGGTGGGGCAGGTTCGGCTTCGGGAAGCGTGACGGGCGGCGCGGCTGCGAAAGCGGCCGATGCAGCCGATGCAGTCTCCGCTCACGCGAAGATGAAGCGCTCGCCGGCGAAGGCCAAAGCCAGTGCAACGGCGAGCCGTGTTCCGGCGACCGCTGCGAAGACGTCCGCCGCGAAGTCGCCTGCCGTCACACCGACCGCGGCTAAAACCCCGCGCCGCGCACGCGCGGCTGCGGCGCCGTCGTCGGCGCGCGTAGCGGGGACGACAACCGCACGCCGCCGCGCCGCGCGCCCCGCGGGCGAATAACCCGGTCATCACCCCGGACGGCCCTGCAAACGGGCGCACGCGACGCTTTGCGGCGCGGCGTGCGCCCGTCCGGGCTGCGACGGGTGTGCGCCGGACCACGACTAAAACAACGCACTTCCGGCGCGCAGCCCATGCGGCATCTCGCGCGCCGACATCACCAGCCAGGGCCAGCCATGCAGACCTCTCCCGACCGGCCGCTAGCCGGCATGCACGCGCTCGTGACGGGCGTCGCGAACGCCGAATCGATTGCCTGGGGCTGCGCGCGCGCCTTCGCCGATCTCGGCGCGCAAATCACGCTCACGTATCTGAACGAGAAGGCCAAACCGTACGTCGAACCGCTCGCCGAGGAACTCGGCGCGAAGCTGCTCTTGCCGCTCGACGTCGAGCAGGACGCCCAGATGGACGCCGTCTTCGATACGATCCGCGATACGCACGGCTCGCTCGACATCGTGCTGCATTCGATCGCCTACGCGCCGAAGGCCGATTTGCAGGGCGGCCTGCTCGAATCGTCGGCGCAGGGTTTTGCGTATGCGATGGACGTCTCGTGCCATTCGTTCATCCGCATGGCGAAGCGCGCCGCGCCGCTGATGACGAACGGCGGCACGCTCTTCGCGATGAGCTACGACGGCGCGAACCGCGTCGTGCCCAACTACAGCCTCATGGGCCCCGTGAAAGCGGCGCTCGAAGCGTCGTGCCGCTATCTCGCGTACGAACTCGGGCCGCACGGCATCCGCGTGCACGCAATTTCGCCGGGGCCGCTCAAGACGCGCGCGGCGTCGGGCCTGCCCGACTTCGACCGCATGCTCGCCGAGGCCGTCAATCGCGCGCCGCTCGGCGAACTCGTCGACATCATGGACGTGGGCTACGCCACCGCTTACCTCGCCACGCCGTACGCGCGCCGCATGAGCGGCAACACGGTCTACATCGACGGCGGCGCGCACGTCATGGCGTGAGCGCCGTGCTTTATAGCGAAACGGCAGAAGCGAACTACGAAACGATATAACGCGCGTGCGCAGCGTGCCGCTAGAATCGGGCGTTCATTGGCAGCAAAGTTGTGACCGCATGTGATACCCGCGAGCGGCAACGGCGACGCCTTCTTTCGACACAACGGGGATCACCATGGCACGCTGGGGACGCGCATCGCGCTGGGCAAGCGCGGGCATCATCGCATTGGCGGCGGGTGCCGCGCACGCGGAGACATCGCTGCTCAACGTCTCTTACGACGTGACGCGCGAGCTGTATAAGGACATCGACGCGAGCTTCATCGCCGACTATCGGCAGAAGACCGGCGAGACCGTATCGATCAGACAGTCGCATGGCGCATCGAGCGCGCAGGCGCTTTCGGTGCTCCAGGGCCTGCAGGCCGACGTCGTGACGATGAACCAGCCGAACGACATCGATCTGATCGCGCAGCAAGGGCATCTCGTGCCCGCGAACTGGCGTGCGCGTCTGCCCGACGACAGCGCGCCCTACACCACGACGATGGTGTTCCTCGTGCGCAAGGGCAACCCGAAGCACATCAAGGACTGGAACGACCTCGCGAGGCCTGGCGTTCAGGTCGTCATCGCGAATCCGAAGACCTCGGGCAACGGCCGCTATACGTACCTCGCGGCGTGGGGCTATCGCAAGCTGCAGGGCGCGACCGACGCGCAGGCGCTCGACTTCGAACGCGCGCTCATCAAGAACGTGCCGGTGCTGGACGCGGGCGGCCGCGGCGCGACGACGACGTTCACGCAGCGTGGCATCGGCGACGTGCTCGTCACGTTCGAAAACGAAGTGTCGCTGATCGACACGGGCGCAGGTGCAAAGGACTTCGAAGCAGTTTATCCGTCGGTGAGCCTGCTCGCGGCGCCGCCCGTGACGATCGTCGACAAGGTCGTGGACAAGCGCGGCACGCGCAAGGTGGCGCAGGCGTATCTCGACTATCTGTACTCGCCGGCGGCGCAGGAGATCATCGCGCGGCACCATCTGCGTCCGCGCGACGCGGGCGTGCTCGCGAAGCATGCGAGCGAGTTCAAGCCCATCAAGACCTTCACGGTCGAACAGTTGTTCGGCAGCTGGCAGAAGGCACAGGCCACGCATTTCGCCGATGGCGGCACGTACGATCAGATCGTCGCCGGGCGCGAGTAAGCGATACGCTGTCACGCGCAATAAAAAAACGCCTCGCAGTTCAATCTGCGAGGCGTTTTGCTTTTTGCCGGATCAACCGCTAGCTGGCCGCGCGAGCGTTACCAGTGACGATGGCCGTACCACTCGCGGCGGCCCCACCAGCGGCGGCCGTCCCAGTAGCGGCCGCCGTGCCAGCCGATGTAGACGGACGGCGCCACGACGACTGCGGGCTGATACGCGACGACGGTGGGCGGCGGAGGCGGTGCCACGTACACCGGCGCCGGTGCGGCGTACACGGGCGCGGGTATGCCGATGTTCAGGCCAACGGACACATGCGCCATTGCGGCTTGCGACGCGGCAAGGATCAAAGCCCCGGTACCCAGGGCAGCAAACAGTTTCGCTTTCATTTAAGCCCCCTTCGGAAGAAGAACAACAACAGTTGCATGGCTTCAATGTAGCGGAGCGCGTTTCGGCTTGAGTTACCAAACTGCAACAATGTCGGGCCAAATATTCCAGGCTTGCGGACGGCGCTTCATGCGCGCAAGTCGCACGCATGCCGGCGAAGCCACGCCGCAGAACGTCTGTGCGTCGATGGTGGCGCGTGCAACGGAGCCGCGCGCCCCAGGCGATTTGTAGCAAACGCGCAGTGCATCCTGCGTTCCGCTAGCCCCGGTAATAAACCGGAAGTATTGCGTAACCTCTGTAACGGAGTCGAAACGTAGAATTGCGCCTCTTTCAGGGCACGAGGCAGGGCGTGAAGCCACTGGCTTCACCTCGATGCACGATATGGCGATGGCTACCGAACGCAGTGCGATGCGGTCCTCCGGCGCACAAGGCGCAGGGACATGAAGGCGCGCGCATGGTCCACGCCTGCACAGCGCGCAGGCAATACGCTTTTCAAGCTGTTTTATCGCTGGACGCACTCGCGTGCGTTTCGCCACAACGAGCGCCTTGCGCACGGCGTCGAGCTTGCGCGCGACGAACATGGCCGACTCGCGCGCATGAGCATCCGGAGACGCGCGCTTGCGTGCGTGAATGCGGTGCCCTTCGGCGCGGCTGATCCGGAAGGCTGTCACCTCATCGCCACAGGGCCGTCCGTCAACGAAATTGATTACCGGATATTGCCGATGCGCCGCGTGATGGGCGTCAACGGCGCCATTGCGTTGCAGGACCGGCAGGGCGTGCGCTTCGACTATTACTCGATCGTCGACAGCGGCTTCGTGCGGCAGCGGCCCGACCTCGTGGCGCGCGTCATCGGCGAGCCGCTCACGCTGTTCGCGACGCCGCTCGTGCTCTGGTACATTGCGCAGCAGTTCGAAATCGGGCACATGCGCTGCCGCGTGTTCCTGCTCGACGATCTGCTGTTTCCCGCCGGACGGCGCGCGCTGACCCTCGACGCATTGCGTGCCGCGCATGACCACAACCGGGACTCGATCGCGTTGTTCGACACGCCAGAAGCGGCCGGTTTCAGCCTGGACATCCGGCACGGTGTCTTCGACGGCCGCACGGTCGCCTATACCGCGCTACAGGTGCTCGTCTCGCTCGGCTTCGAGCGAATCTTTCTGCACGGCCTCGATCTCGCCGATGCCGCGCGCACGCCGCGCTTTTACGAATCGCCGGGCGAGATGCAGCCGAGCCATCTCGACAGCCACTTCCACGCGTTCATCGAGCCATCGTTTCGTCATGCGGCTGCACTGCTGCGCAGCCGCGGCGTGCAGGTGACGAATCTCTCGATGAAGAGCGCGCTCGGCGAGGACGTTTTTCCGAAGATGCGCTGGCAAACGCTCGCGCGCGAGCCGGAATTTGCGCGAGTCGCGTGAGGTGCTGCATGGCGCCGTAACGGCGCCATGCAGCACGAGCGCCAATTACTGCACCGCGACGCCCGCGAAGTTCTGGCGTCCGAACGGACTCACGCGATAGCCGCTCACGTTCGCGCGCGTGATCGCCGCGGCGGTCGGATAGCCGAGCGGAATCCACAGCGCCTGATCGTGGATGATCCGCTGCGCGGCTTCATAGAGTTTCACGCGTTTGGCCTGATCGGCGGTGGCTTTGCCTTCGGCGATCAGCTTGTCGAGCTGCGGATCGCAGAAGCGTGCGAAGTTGATCCCCGACTGCACTGCGTTGCAACTGAAGAGCGGCGAGAGGTAGTTGTCGGGGTCGCCGTTGTCGCCGGCCCATCCCATGAACAGCGTGTCGTGCTGCCCTTGCTTCGCCTCTTTGATCAGCTCGCCCCACTCGATCACCTTGATGTTCGCCTTCACCCCGATCTTCGCGAAGTCGGCCTGCAGCAGCTCGGCGCCCGCGCGCGGATCCGGATTGAGCACGCTGCCGTTCGGACGCACCCAGATCGTCGTCGAAAAGCCGTTCGGGAAGCCCGCATCGGCGAGCAGTTGCTTCGCCTTCGCCGGATCATACGGCCAGGGCTGGACGGACTTGTCGTAGCCCCACGTGATCGGCGGCCAGGGATTCGTCGCGGGCGTCGCCGTGTTGTCGAACACGATCTTCAGATACGTCGCGCGGTCGAACGCCATGTTCAGCGCCTGACGCACCTTCGGGTTGTCGAGCGGCTTTTGCTGCGTGTTCAGGGCGACGAACGCGGTCATGAACGCGGGCGTCTCGACCACTTTCAGCGTCTTGTCGGCCTTCGCCGCCGCGACGTCCTGCGGCTTCGGCGAAAGCGCGATCTGGCATTCGCCCGCCTTCACCTTCTGCGCGCGCACGGCCGCGTCGGGCGTGATCGCATAGACCAGACGCTCCGCCTTCGGCTTCGGCCCCCAGTACGTCGGGTTCGCGTCGTAGCGGATCAGCGCGTCCTTCGTGTAGCTCTTCAGCACGAAAGGGCCCGTGCCCACGGGCTGCGCATTCAGGTCGACTTCCTTGCCCGCCTTGTGGAGCTGGTCCGCGTATTCGGCGGAATAGATCGACGCGAAGCCCATCGTCAGGATCGGGAGGAACGTGGCGTTCGGCTCGGTCAGTTCGAATTTGACCGTGCTCTCGTCGACCTTCGAGACCGACTTGATCAGCTTCGGCAAGCCCATCGACTGCGCGTGCGGAAAGCCGCTCGGCCCCGTCACCTTGTGCCACGGATTGTTCGCGTCGAGCATGCGTGCGAACGTGAAGACGACGTCGTCGGCATCGAGCGCGCGCGTCGGCTTGAACCAGGCGGTGGTCTGGAACTGTACGTTCGGGCGCAGATGGAACGTGTACGTGAGGCCGTCGGCGCTCACGTCCCACTTGTCGGCGAGCGCGGGCACGACCTTTTTCGCGGCCTCGTCGTAGGCGACGAGCGGGTTGAAGATCACGTCCGCCGACGCGTTGGTCGTCACGAGCGAATTGAACTGCACGACGTCGAAGCCGTCCGGACTCGACTCGGTGCAGACCGTCAGCGGTTTCGCGAGCGCGGGCGCGCACACGAGCGCGGCGCCGAGGGCGCACAAGGCAGCGGCGCGCAGGCCGACGAGCGCAGGGACAGGCGAGGTGAGGCGCATGGGTTCTCCGGTTGTCTGCGGTGGCGTTCGGGGACGGCCCGATCGGGAAAGCTTATCGAAGGGACATTGCCGGGACAACAAATTAATCCGCACGCCCCTATGAACGCATGGGCAGGCGCGATTGCTCGTTGCACACGCCGCGACCGCGCGTGAGAGCGGGCGCGGCTCAGTGGTCGGCGCTGGCGCGCGGCTTGCGCGGAGCCCGCTCGAACACGCGGTCGTAGAGCCAGCGCGGCAGCGCGCGCAAAAGCGCTGCCGCGACGCCCATCTGCCACGGAAAGACCGCGAACGACGTGCCACGCGCAATCGCATCGGCGCACTTCGCGGCGAAGCGCTCGACGTCCATGATGAACGGCATGCGATACGGATTCTTCGCCGTCATCGGCGTGCGGATATAGCCGGGCGCGATCGTGACGACATCCACGCCGAACGGCCGCATTTCGACCCGCAGTGCTTCGAGATACGTGAGCGCCGCGGCCTTCGACGCGCTATAGGCGCCCGAGCCCGGCAGCCCGCGCACGCCGGCCACGCTCGCGATGCCGACGAGCGTGCCGCGCCGCGCTTCGCTCATCGCGGCGGCGAACGGCTCGAAGGTGGCGACCATGCCGAAGTAGTTGGTGTCCATCACGTCGCGGAAGGTCGCGAGGTCGCCGTGGCCGGTCACGGCGCCGCGGCTCACGCCAGCGTTCGCGATCACGACGTCGGGCAGGCCATGCTCGGCGACGAACGCGTGCGCGGCGGCGGCGAGCGCATCGGCGTCGCGTACGTCGGCGGGATAGATGGAGACGGGATGCTGCGGGTGGGACTGCCGGAAACCGGCGAGGGCGTCGGTGTGGCGCGCGACGAGCCCGAGGATGGCACCGCGCCGCGCGTATTCGGCGGCCAGGGCTGCGCCGATGCCGCTCGACGCGCCGGTGATGAAGACCTTCAGCGGTTGACTCATACCGGCGCGCGGGGGCTCACATCTTCTTCGCGCGGACTTGCGAGACGAGGAAGTCGAGCACCTGGATCGTGCCCGGCAGGCTGTCGGTCTGGGCGGGGCCCGTTTCGTACTTGCCCTGCACGGCGATCGTCGGCACGCCGTCGATCTTGTACGCGGCGATCAGTTCCTTGTCGCGCTGGAGGGCGGTCTGCACCGAGAAAGAGTTGTACGCCTCCATGAACTTCTTCGGATCGACGCCCTGCGTCGCGAGGAATTTGGCCTGGTCTTCCGGCGTGAGCAGGTAGTTCTTGTTCACGTGGATTTCGTGGAAGACGACCGGCGTGAGCTTCTGCGCGAGGCCGAGCGAATCGAGGGCGTAATAGAGCTTCGAGTGCGGGATGAAGTCGTCGCGGAATGCGACCGGCACGCGGCGGAACACGACGTCCGGGCCCTGCTTCTTGATCCACGCGTCGAGGTACGGATTGAATTCGTTGCAGTGCGGGCAGCCGTACCACATGAACTCGATGACCTCGATCTTGCCCGCGGGCACGCTGAGCGGCTGCTGACCGGCGAGGACCGTGTAGTCCTTGTTGGCGACGGGCGCGGCGGGCGACGCATGGGCGGCCCCGGCGATCATCGAGAGTGAAAGCAAAAGCGAACCAAGAAGTCGTTTCATCATGTTGACCTTCGTTGAGGTGGCCGGCTGCGCCGGCATTGAACCGCACGTCGCGCACGTTCGTTGTGCGAGCGGGCGCGATCCTGCGTGCGGGGATGATGCGTTGTCCGTTATCCGTTGCCCGCGAGGCGCGCCGCCCGCACTCCGTCTTGCGGATGGGGCGGCGGCGCGACGCGGGCGCCTGAATTACATGGGCTACAGCGAGTGAATTACTGCTTCGTGAAGCGGATGACAGCCGTGTCGATGCCCGCGTCGGACAGATGCTGGCGCGTGGAGTTCATGTCGTCGAACTTCACGAACGGCCCGATGCGGACCCGGAAGTACGTGATGCCGCCCGCGTCGCGCTGGGTGACCTTCGATTCGAAGCCCTGGAACGCGAGACGCGCGCGCTGCTGCTCGGCATCGGCGGAGGTCTTGTATGCGCCCACCTGCAGGAAGTAGCCGGTGTTCGCGTCGGCGGCGGACGGCGCACCCACGCCGCCCTGCGCGGGCTTCGCACCCGGCGCGGGGATACCCACGGCGGGCTTCTGCGGCGCGTTGTTCGCGAGGATCTGCGCGGGGTTCGCCGCGGACTGCGTGTTTCGGGGGGCGTTGGCCGCGGTCGTGTTGTTGCCGGCGGCGGGGTTCGGCGCGACGGCGACGCCGTTCGCGGCGCCCGGGGACGACCCCGGCACCTCGACGATCTGCGGTTCTTCGAGCATGCCCGACGACTGCGACTGGTTCGTGCTCTGGCCCGGCGCGGTGTTGGGCGGCGTGTTCTGCGCCGTCTGCGGCACCGGCTGGCCCGGCGACTTGCCCTGCAGCGCGCGGTTCGGGTCGTACTGGGCGTCGGCCTGGCTGGCATCGGACGCGGCCGGCGGCGCGACCTTCGCGACGAACGGCGTGGGTGCGCGCGTGATGTAGAGCGCCACCACCACCGCGATCGCAAGGCCGACGATCAGGCCAAGCACGACTCCGAGAAACGTGCCCCCGGACTGTTTCGACTGCTGTTTTGTAGTGCTGCGCGGCTTTGCCATCGTCTGAATCACCTGCAAACAAGAGAGTCCTGGAACCACCGTCCGCACCGTGCGGACGGCCCCATGCATGTTGCTTCGTGTGCCGCTCCCGCACCCGGGGTGCGTTGTTACATGCGCTCGGGCGCCGACACGCCGATCACCGCAAGACCGTTTGCGAGCACCTGGCGCGTGGCCGCGAGCAGCGCGACGCGGGCATCGCGCTCGGCGGCATCGTCGACGAGTACGCGTTCGGCATTGTAGAACGAGTGAAACTCGGCCGCGAGTTCGCGCAGGTAGAACGCGACGGCGTGCGGCGCAAGTTCGGCGGCGGCGTGCGTGAGCATGTCGGGGTACTCGGCGAGCTTCGCGACCAGCGCGAGCGCGCGCTCGCTCGACAGCGGCGCGAGATCGACGCCAGGCAGCGCGGCGAGGTTGCCGCCGTGCTTCGCCTGCCAGTCGTTCAGGATCGTCGAGATCCGCGCGTGCGCGTATTGCACGTAATACACGGGATTTTCGTCGTTCTGCTTGAGCGCGAGATCGATGTCGAATACGAATTCGGTGTCGGCCTTACGCGAAATCAGAAAGAAACGGACGGCGTCGCGGCCGCGGCGGATGGTGGCTTCGTCGAGCAGATCGGGCGAGACTACGTTGCCCGCGCCCTCGGGATCGGCGCCGCCCGACCATTCGATCAGGTCGCGCACGGTCACGTAGCTGCCCGCGCGCTTGGAGATCTTCACTTCCTGGCCGTCGCGCATCACGGTGACCATCTTGTGCAGCACGTAGTCGGGATAGCCCTTCGGAATGCCGACGCCGAGCGCCTGCAGGCCCGCGCGCACGCGCGCGATGGTGCCGTGGTGGTCCGAGCCCTGCACGTTGATGACCTTCGTGAAGCCGCGCTCCCACTTCGTGACGTGGTAGGCGACGTCGGGCAGGAAGTACGTGTACGTGCCATCCGACTTGCGCATCACGCGGTCCTTGTCGTCGCCGTAGTCGGTGGTCTTGAGCCACAGCGCGCCTTCCTGCTCGTAGGTCTCGCCCGATGCGACGAGCGCTTCGACGGTCTTCTCCACGCGGCCTTCCGTGTAGAGCGACGATTCGAGGTAGTAGCGGTCGAACTTCACGCCGAACGCCTGCAGATCCAGATCCTGCTCGTGGCGCAGATACGCCACGGCGAAGCGGCGGATCGCATCGATATTCCCGGGGTCCTGCGCGCCCTTCACGGGCTCGCCGTCCTTCGCGGCGACCGTTTCGCCCGCGAGATAGTCGTTCGCGATATCGGCGATGTACTCGCCGTTGTACGCGGACTCGGGCCAGCCCGCGTCGCCGGGCTTCAGGCCGCGCGCGCGCGCCTGGGTCGAGACGGCGAGGTTGTGGATCTGCACGCCCGCGTCGTTGTAATAGAACTCGCGGTGCACGCCGAAGCCCTGCGAGGCGAGCACGTTGGAGATCGCGTCGCCGAGCGCGGCCTGGCGGCCGTGGCCGACGTGCAGCGGTCCGGTCGGGTTCGCGGACACGAACTCGACCAGCACGCGCTTGCCCGCGTCGCGCTGCGAGCGGCCGAACGCCTCGCCCTCGGCGAACACGGCGCCGATCACGTCGCGCTTCGCGCTCGCGGTGAGGCGCAGGTTGATGAAGCCGGGGCCGGCCACTTCGGCCGCTTCGACGAGCCCTGCGGCGGCGGGCAGCGCGAGCGCGGCGTCGACGATCTGCTGCGCCAGCTGGCGCGGATTGGCGCGCATCGGCTTGGCGAGCTGCATCGCCACGTTGCAGGCGACGTCGCCGTGTGCCGCGACCTTGGGTCGCTCCAGCGTGATGGTGGGTGCGACGAATGCGGATTCGGCGGCGCCTTCGAGGGCCTTGGCAACCTGGCCGACGGCGTCGGCGAGCAGGGTCTCCAGGGTGAGTTTCTGTGCGGGCAGCATGCTTGTGGCAGGTCCTGTGCGGGTAATTGGGTGCGTTCCGGTGACATGGGCCGGGGCGGGCCACCGATGTGCCGTCGCTGTGTAACCGGCGGCGACGGGTGAGTGCGGGCGTCTTGACCGGGACTCGCGCGCGCTGTGACACGACTCGTCGCGTACCTGGCCCGCGCCTTGCCGGCCGCGCCCTGCTGGTAATTCCGTTCAGACGGATTTTAGCAGGTGCTAATATGTGCAATGAGAAGCCCGGCAAGGGCGAGCGCCTGCCCCGCGGGCGCGCGCCGCGCGGGTGACTCGCCGCGATGGGTTCGCCGGCCGTGCGTCGGGCGGCCGTCGCGGTGTGCCGGCCGGAGGGCACGGACTTCAAAAATCAACAGGGAACAGACATGCTGGTTACATTCAAATGCCATGCGGCGCCTGACGTCACGATGCTGGACAATCTCGCCCAGTATCTGCTCGGCATCATCGGCAAACGGCTCGAAGCGCGTGGTGTGATTACCCACGACGAACTCGGTGCCGCGATCACGAAGCTCGAAGCGGCAATCGCCACGGACAAGAGGGAGCGTGCCGAGCACGAAGGCCACTTCCACGAAGGCGAGGACGATCACATTCACCACGAGCAGCAGGTCGGCCTGTCCCAGCGCGCGTTCCCGTTCATCGACATGCTGCGCGCGGCGCAAAAGGAACAGAACGACATCGTCTGGGGGCTTTGATCGCGCTTTTTGCTTTCATTGCTTTTGCTGCCGCCTGAGACCCGGCGGCACAAAGACAAAGAGCCCGCAAATGCGGGCTCTTTTTTTGCGCGTCGCGGTTTTAGCTCGCGGCGGCGGCCGAAGCCGCACCTTTCTTCAACTGGTGCTTCTTCGGCTTCTTCACGTGCTTTTCGGTCGGCGCCGAGTAGGACGACACGGCGCTCGCTTCCTGCGGCGCGGCCGGCTGCGCGAACGACGGCTGCGCGAGCGCCGCGACGCCGAAGGCGGTCAACATCAACATCAGCTTCTTCATACGATTTCTCCGTCGGTGGTTGTTTTTTTGATGACTTGCCGATGAAATCCGCGCGCGCGTCACACCGCGAGGCCCGACGCCCGCGCATATCCAGACGTTATAGCTGCGGCGCGAGCGCGCGGCGGGCGTCCACGTCGGACAGGTTCATCCGGCGCGCGTAGTCGGCGAGCTGGTCGGCGCCGATCTTGCCCACCGAGAAGTACGTGCTGTCCGGATGCGCGAGATAGAAGCCCGAAACGCTCGCGGCGGGCAGCATCGCGAGCGATTCGGTCACGCTCATGCCGATCTCGTTCGCCTGCAGGACGTCGAACATGTCGCGCTTCACGAGGTGGTCCGGACATGCCGGATAGCCCGGCGCCGGACGGATGCCCGTGTACTGCTCGGCGATGAGCGCCTGGTTGTCGAGCGCCTCGCTCGCCGCGTAGCCCCACAGGTCGCGGCGCACGCGCGCGTGCAACGCCTCGGCCAACGCTTCCGCAAAGCGGTCCGCGAGCGACTTGAGCATGATCGCGCTGTAGTCGTCGTGGTCCTTCTCGAACTGCGCTTCCTTCACGTCCACGCCGATACCTGCCGTCACCGCGAACAGGCCGATGTAGTCGGCGACGCCCGACTCCTTCGGCGCGATGAAGTCGGCGAGCGAGCGGTTCGGGCGCATCACGCCGTCCACCACGGGACGCACGGTTTGCTGGCGCAGGTTGCGCCACGTGAGCGCCACCTTGCTGCGCGACTCGTCGGTGTAGATCTCGATGTCGTCGTCGCCCACCGTGTTGGCCGGCAAGAGCGCGATCACGCCGTTTGCCTGGAGCCAGCGGCCCTGAATAAGGCGCGCGAGCATCGACTTGCCGTCCGAGTACACCCTGCGCGCCGATTCGCCGACGATCTCGTCGTTGAGAATATTCGGGAACGCGCCCGCGAGATCCCAGGTCTGGAAAAACGGACCCCAGTCCATGTAGTTCACGAGTTCGTTCAGATCGAAGTTCTTGAACGTGCGGCGGCCGATGAACTTCGGCTTCACGGGCTGAAAGTTCGTCCAGTCGATCTTCGTCTTGTTCGCGCGTGCTTCTTCGAGCGTGACGAGCGGCTGCGTTTTCTTGTTCGCGTGCTGGTCGCGGATGCGCTCGTAGTCGCTCTTGAGTTCGTCGAGGTACTTCGCCGCGCCTTCGTCCGAAAGCAGGCTCGACGCGACCGACACCGAACGCGACGCATCCGGCACGTACACGACCGGCCCTTCGTAATTCGGCGCGATCTTCACGGCGGTGTGCACGCGCGAGGTGGTCGCGCCGCCGATCAGGAGCGGAATCTTCTTCACGCGGAAGTAGTCGTCGCGCTGCATTTCGGAGGCGACGTAGGCCATCTCTTCGAGCGACGGCGTGATGAGCCCCGAGAGCCCGATGATGTCCGCGCCCTCGACCTTCGCCTTCGCGAGGATCTCGTTGCACGGCACCATCACGCCCATGTTGACGACTTCGAAGTTGTTGCACTGGAGCACGACCGACACGATGTTCTTGCCGATGTCGTGCACGTCGCCCTTCACGGTCGCGATGACGATCTTGCCCTTCGCGCGCACGTCGCTGCCCGCCTCGGCGAGCAGGCGCTTTTCCTCTTCGATGAACGGAATCAGGTGCGCGACGGCGTGCTTCATCACGCGCGCCGACTTGACCACCTGCGGCAGGAACATCTTGCCCTGGCCGAACAGGTCGCCGACGATGTTCATGCCGTCCATGAGCGGCCCTTCGATCACGTTGATCGGACGGCCGCCGCTGCCCATGATCTTCTGGCGCGCTTCTTCGGTGTCCTCGACGATGAAGTTCGTGATGCCGTGCACGAGCGCATGCGCGAGGCGCCGCTCGACCGGCTGGTTGCGCCACTCGAGGTTCTCTTCCTTCTTCGCGGCGCCGGTCTTGAACTTGTCGGCGATTTCGAGCAGACGGTCGGTCGCGTCGGCGCGGCGGTTCAGCACCACGTCTTCGACGCGCTCGCGCAGTTCGGTGTCGAGATCCGCGTAGACGCCGAGCTGCCCCGCGTTGACGATGCCCATGTCCATGCCCGCCTGGATCGCGTGGTAGAGGAACACGGTGTGGATCGCCTCGCGCACCGGATCGTTGCCGCGAAACGAGAACGACACGTTCGACACGCCGCCGCTCACCTTCGCGTACGGCAGGTTCTGCTTGATCCAGCGCGTCGCCTCGATGAAGTCGACGGCGTAGTTGTTGTGCTCCTCGATGCCCGTCGCGACCGCGAAGATGTTCGGGTCGAAGATGATGTCCTCGGGCTCGAAGCCCGCTTCGTTCACGAGGATCTCGTACGAGCGCTTGCAGATCCGGGTCTTGCGCTCGTAGGTGTCGGCCTGGCCCTGCTCGTCGAAGGCCATCACGACGGCCGCCGCGCCGTAGCGGCGGATCAGCTTCGCGTGATGGACGAACTGCTCCTTGCCTTCCTTCAGCGAGATCGAATTGACGACCGCCTTGCCCTGCACGCATTGCAGGCCCGCCTCGATCACGTCCCACTTCGACGAGTCGATCATGATCGGCACGCGTGCGATGTCGGGTTCGGATGCGATGAGGTTCATGAAGCGCACCATCGCCGCCTTCGAGTCGAGCATGGCCTCGTCCATGTTGACGTCGATGATCTGCGCGCCGTTTTCGACCTGCTGGCGAGCGACGGCGAGCGCTTCGTCGAACTGGCCGTTCAGGATCATCCGCGCGAACGCCTTCGAGCCGGTCACGTTCGTACGCTCGCCCACGTTGATGAACAGCGTGCCTTCGTTGACGTTGAAGGGTTCGAGGCCGGAGAGTCGCAAGGTATGGTCAGTCATGGCGTGGGACCGGGTCGTCAGGTTGTCTTCAATGGCGGCGAGGGTGGCGTCGTGTGCGTGTTGCGCACGACGCCCGGGAACTTCAGGCGGCGTCGCGATACTGGCCGGGCCAGCGGCGCGGCTTCACTTGCGCGAGTGCCTTCGCGATCGCGGCGATGTGCTCGGGCGTCGTGCCGCAGCAGCCGCCCGCGATGTTCACGAGGCCGGCCGAGGCGAATTCCTTGATGAGACCCGAGGTATCGGCGGGGGTTTCGTCGAAGCCGGTGTCGCTCATCGGATTCGGCAGGCCCGCGTTCGGATAGCACGACACGTACGTATCGCACAGCTTCGAGAGTTCGGCGATGTACGGGCGCATCAGCGCCGCGCCGAGCGCGCAGTTCAGGCCGAACGTGAGCGGCTTCGCGTGACGCAGCGAGTTCCAGAACGCCTCGACGGTCTGGCCCGAAAGAATGCGGCCCGATGCGTCGGTGACGGTGCCCGAGATCATGACGGGCAGGCGCTCGCCGGTGTCCTCGAACAACTGGTCGAGCGCGAACAGGGCGGCCTTGGCGTTCAGCGTGTCAAAGATCGTCTCGACGAGGAACAGGTCGCAGCCCCCGTCCATCAGTGCCTTCGCCTGCTGGTAGTACGCGGTGCGCAGCTCTTCGAAACTGACGTTGCGCGCGCCCGGATCGTTCACGTCGGGCGAGATGCTCGCGGTCTTCGGCGTCGGTCCGATCGCGCCCGCGACGAAGCGCGGCTTGTCCGGCGTGGCGTACTGGTCGCATGCGGCGCGCGCGAGCTTCGCGGATTCGAGGTTCATCTCGCCGACGAGGTCTTCCATGCCGTAGTCGGCCTGGGCGACGGTGGTCGCGCCAAACGTGTTGGTCTCGATGATGTCGGCGCCCGCAGCGAGATACTGCTCGTGAATCTCGCGGATGATCTGCGGCTGCGTGATCGAGAGCAGTTCGTTGTTGCCCTTGATGTCGCGTTTAAAGTCCTTGAAGCGTTCGCCTCGATAAGCGGCTTCGTCGAGCTTGTAGCGCTGGATCATCGTGCCCATCGCGCCGTCGAGGATCAGGATGCGCGAGGCGAGCAGAGCGGGCAGCGCGGCGCCCCGCGTGTACTGGACAGACGCGGTGCTGGAGACGTTGCTGGAAACGTTATCGGCAGGCTGGTTCATGGAGGGCGGACGCGCTTCGCGCCAGTTCGACGATGAAACCAGTTATTGTAGCCGTTGATGGCCCGGCCTGCCGGGCCCGCGCGAAGCGGGCTGTGTGCCGCCGGTTTGCCGTTCGCGCGCCGCACGGCGAGCGTCGCACCGAAAAATCAGACTACCAAAAACAAAACCCCGTCCGGCGATGCGGACGGGGTCCCTGAGCGCGTGCGCGAGTGTCGCTTGCGCGGGGAGTCAGTGAAGTACCACGGGATGCGTCATGAGACTGTCGAATTGCCCGAGGAACTCATCGACCTCGTCGAGCGACGGTTCTTCCTCGATGAGCTTTTGCACGTGCTCGCGAAAACGTGCCGCCATCGCGCCGTCGATGAAAATCTCGCGGCGTGCGTTCTTGTCGACGATTTCATAGCCGCCCGATTGCATCGCGCCGTGGTCGTCCTGCGGCGGGAATTCGACTACGCAATAGTTGGGACTGTTGTAGATCATTTGCATGGCGACACTCCTTTTTCCTGTACTCCCTGGCTTCCTCACTACGGTACATGGAGCGTTCGTCCCGGAATTCAAGGGAGCCCCGCGTCACCGCTTGTGTGTACTGCTCGCCCTTTCTTTCCCGTCCGTGCTATTTCGGTGTTGCTTGCCGCGCTTCATTCGGGATTTTTCGCTTGTCGCCGATTTCCTCCGTGGTTGAACCTTGCCATTGAATCCGTTAGACCGACTGACGAAGAAACGTTTCAAGCAACGCCGTAAACCGGTGGGATTCCTCTACCGGGGCCAGATGTGCCGCGTCGAGGATTTCGAAACGCGCACCCGCGATGGCGTCCGCGAGCGCACGAGTGGCCGAGGCCGGTGTGCCGCTGTCGTAACGTCCGGCGACGGCGAGCGCAGGCACGCGCAGTTCCGCAAGCCGCTCGTGCGTGTCGAAGTCGCGCAGTGCCTCGCATGCCATCGCATAACCTTCCGAAGCTGTCCGTAATAAAACGTCACAAATTTGCTTGACGGTGTCGCTGTGTGCGCGACGGAAATCCGGCGTGAACCAGCGTTCCATCGTGGCGTCTGCAAGCACCGCGGTGCCTTCTCGACGCACGAGCGCGGCGCGCTGGTTCCACATGTCGCGCGAGTCAGGCGGCGTGCGGCTCGACGTATCGCAGAGCGTGAGCGAGAGCACGCGCGCCGGGTAGTCGATCGCGAACTGCTGCGCGATCATGCCGCCCATCGACACGCCGACGAGATGCGTTTTCTTCACATCGTTCGTATCGAGGATGGTTCCGAGATCGGCGGCAAGCTGTGCGACGCCGAACGTTTCGCGCGAAACCGCGCTCGCGCCGTGGCCGCGCACGTCAAGGCGCAGCACGTTGTAGCGATGACGGAAGTGGCCGGCCAACTGGTCCCACACAGTGTGATCGCCGCCCAGCTGATGCACGAACGTGAGCGCGGGACCACCACTGCGCGCATCGAGGACGTAGTGCGTGTCGATGCCGTTGACAGTCACTTGCATGGTTTCCTCCTTCACGTTGCCGGGTCGGGAGTCAGGCCGTCTGCGAGGTGCTGCGTGGACGCGATGCCGGTAAAGCATGCCGCGCACTTCGAATGTGCACGGAGCGATTTTGGGTGCGGTCCCCGGATTTCATATGAGCGGCGTGCCGCGATCTTTTCATCTGCTGTTTTCTTCGGGTTCCCACGCTGAGCGTCGCGTTGCCTGGAGCTGCCGGTCGTGATGAACAGGCGGTGTGTGCAACGCGTGTGCGCAATATCACACGCCCCCGATGAAACACTCATTCTGCGATTGCAGTATGCGCTATTTCGCATCGGTCTGCCTCGAAGTGAACCAACGGGTCACACTTGTTTGTGAGCGGGTGTTACTGCGCGTTCCGGGCGCGAGTCACGGATGCGCAGTTACGGTTTGATGGCGGTGTCGAGGCCCGGTGTGAAGGCCGGACTCGCGGGGGTTTGAGCGGGCGCTTCGGGAGATGCCGGACGTTGCGGTGCTATGGCCGCAGGCGACGACGTTTCCGGTGTGGACGGCATGGGCGCAGTCACAGGCGCGGGCGCCGTAGTTGCCGCCACGCCCGATGCCCCCGGCGGTTTTGTTTCGACCGCAGGCGTTGCCGGGTTCGCGCCGTTTTCCACAGCCGGTGCGCCGCCGCTTCCACCCGCAACGTTCGATGCGGGCACGGCGAGCGCGCCGCGCCAAAGCAATTCGAATTCCGTGCCGTTGGGCTCGGTCTGCACGAGCCGCACCGGCAGCCAGCCGAGCGACGGCGCGAGCCATACGTCGATGCGCCGCTTGTCGCCGTCGTGGCGCGGCAGCCGCATGAAGTGGCGCGCGGTGACGTAGCCGTGATCGGTCTGCACCGTTTCGTCGCCGATCGTCGTCACGGGCCAGGTTTCGCCGCTGTCGTTGTCGGCGACGTAGAACTCGCGCGTGACGCCGGGCTTGTACGCGCCAGGGTCGCCGCGAACGAGGCTCGCAAGCTGCATCACCATGCTGAAGCGATCCTGCGCGGCATCGGGCAGCGCGAGCGAATCCGGCGTGCGCGTGAACACGATCTGCTTCGCGCTGCGATTGAAGACCGTCACGTCCTCGGGACGATGGCCGCGCTTCTCGATGTACTTGTCCGGCGCGAGGCCGAACGCGTCGACGTGTCCGCGGCTCGTCCAGCTGAACGTGCCCACGAACGGCAGCGGCACCGACACCACCATGTCGTAATGCTCGCCGTCGCTCATCCAGTGGATCGTGCCGGGCTGGTTGCGCACGCCGTTGTAGAACGTGTCGTACTGCAGTTCGCCCGAGGGCGGGATCGAGAACTTCGCGCCGTGCGACGCGTTCGCCGGCGGGGCCGTTGGGGTGTTGCCGTTGCCTTGCGCCGTGTTCGCGTTGCTGTTCTGGCTCGCGTTCGCCGATGTGTCGCTCGCGGCGGTGGCGGTGTCCGCTGTGTCCGCGGCGGGGCTCGATGCGGGCAGTTCCGCGGGCACCGCTGCGTGCGGCCGCGGCGGCGTGATCGCGTGGAGCGCGCGCGGTTCGTGTGCTTCATGGTGCACGGGGCGCGGATGCGGTTTCGGCGCGGGCGCGGACGGCGCTCCGGGGCGCGCTTCGCGTTCGATGCGCTCGGCCTTGAGCAGCGCGACCTGGACCGGCACGTGCATGGCGGCGACCGGCGGCGGCACGCCGCGATGCCGCTCGATCCACTCGGCGGCGAGCCAGTGCAGGATCGCCACCGCGACGAACACCGCCACCCAGCGCCACGCGCGCGCGCGGCGCGGCCGGACGGGGCCGGGGCGGGCGGAAGTGGGAGCGGTGGCGGTCGACATCGGATGGGGCGTGGACGTTGACGATGAACGTTACTGTGACATGACACGAAGCGCGGCGTGCGTTGACGGCACACGCTGCCGCGCTTCGTGAATCCGGTTCGACCCTGCACCGGCACGCCGCGTTCCGCCCTGATGGCGACGTGCTGGCGCCTCAGCGTCCGGTCGGACTGTACCCCAATTCCCACGACAGCTTCTGCGCACAGGCGCGCAATGCCGTATCGACGGTGCCGTTCCAGCGGATGTCGAATGCGCCTTCGTGACCGAGCGCGATCAGGCCGAACGCGAGGTCGCCGGTTGCGTCGAAGACCGGCGTGCAGAACGCGTGGATCGTCGGCAGCAGCATGCCTTCGACGCGCGCGGCGCCGTGTTCGCGCACTTCGGTCAGCGCGCGTTCGAGTTCGGCGGCGGTGCGCGGCGTCGAGCCCGACGTGGAGTGCTGCGCGCCGGAGAGTTCGCGCTCGATCAACGGGGCGGTTTTGCTGCGCGGCAGGTATGCGGCGAACAGCAGGCCGGTGGCGGAACCGAGCATCGGCATGACATCACCGAGCTTGAGCGACGCCTTCACCGGATGGCTCGATTCCATCCAGTGGACGACCGTCGGGCCCTGGTTGCCCCACACGGCGATGCCGACCGTGACGTCGAGCGCGTCGCTCAACTCGGCCAGCGCGATGCGCGCGAGCTTGACGCCGTCCACGCGCGAGAGCCGCGCGAGGCCCAGTTGCAGTGCGAAGCTGCCTAGTTCGTAGCGGCCCGAGAGCGGGTCCTGCGCGACCATGCCTAGCCGCAGAAAACTCACGAGGTAGCGGTGCGCCTTGGCCGGGCTCATGTCCGCGCGGCGCGCGAGGTCGCGCAGCATCATCGCGCGCGGCTCGCTCGTGAGCACTTCGAGCAGGCGGAAGCCCACCTCGATCGACTGGATGCCCGAGCGCAGTTTTTCTTCGCCGGATTCAGCTTCGGCTTCGGTGACATCGGCGCCGTCGTGGGCGTCATCGCGGGCGAGGTCGTCCGGGTCGAGGTCGTCCGCGGAGGCGGGATCGGTCTGTCCGGTTCGGCTTGCGGAGCGTGCGGATGGCGGCATGGCGTTTGTTCTGATCGAGGCGAGGGGAGCGGCAACCAGGTGGCAACCAAGTGGGCCAGGCCGCTTGGGCCGCGCGGATTCACCATCGTAGAATACATTTCCTCTATCGTCACCCGGACCACGCCCGCTTCCATGAAACTTGCCACGCTGAAGGACGGCACCCGCGACGGCCAGCTCATCGTCGTCTCCCGCGACCTGCGCACCGCCGCCATCGCCGACGCGATCGCGCCCACGCTGCAACGCGCCCTCGACGACTGGCGCTTTTACGCGCCGCAGCTGCTCGACCTCTACGACGCGCTCAATCACGGCCGCGCACGCAACCCCTTCAGCTTCGACGCCCGCGAGTGCATGGCGCCGCTGCCGCGCGCGTATCAGTGGGCGGACGGCTCGTCGTACGTGAACCACGTCGAACTCGTGCGCCGGGCGCGCGGCGCCGAAATGCCGCCCGAGTTCTGGACCGACCCGCTCATGTACCAGGGCGGCAGCGACGACTTCATCGGCCCCGCCGACGACATCGTGTGCGCGTCCGAGGCCTTCGGCATCGACTTCGAGGCCGAGGTCGCTGTGATCACGGGCGACGTGCCGATGGGCGTCAATCCTGACGACGCGATCAAGACCGTGCGCCTCGTCACGCTCGTCAACGACGTCTCGCTGCGCAACCTGATTCCCGCCGAACTGGCGAAAGGCTTCGGCTTTTTCCAGAGCAAGCCGGCGACGTCGTTCGCGCCGGTCGCCGTGACGCCCGACGAGCTCGGCGGCCACTGGCGCGAGGCCCGCGTGCATCTGCCGATGCTCGTCCACTGGAACGGCAGGAAGGTCGGCCAGCCCGACGCGGGCACGGACATGGTGTTTCACTTCGGCGAGCTGATCGCGCACGCGGCCAAGACGCGCAACCTGCGCGCGGGCGCGATCGTCGGCTCGGGCACGGTCTCGAACAAGGACGCGAAACGCGGCTACTGCTGTATCGCCGAGAAGCGCTGTCTCGAGACGATCGAGCACGGCGCGGCGAGCACGGAGTTCATGAAGTTCGGCGACACCGTGAAGATCGAGATGCTCGACGAGGCGGGTAAGTCGATTTTCGGCGCGATCGATCAGGCGGTCGCGCCGCTGCACGAGGCGCTCTGAGCGTGGCTTGATGCGTTGCGCGGGGCGTGGCGGATGCGATCCGCGCACGGCTCTGCGCGCCGGCGGCAGCCCGTCTCGCGCGACCGGATGCGAAAGGGTTTCGCCGGATGCGGCCGTGCGAGCCGCGCGGCTACACTGACGAACGCGCCCGCCGGGGCACGCTTCGCAGCGGCGCGGCGACCGCAGCCGCACAAAAAAACTCGCAGGCATCGAGAAAGAGGAGACACCATGAAGCACGCTCGCCCGAGCCGCCGCATCGCGCTGTTTGCACCAACATTCGCTGTCCTCGCCAGTTTCCTCATCCCCACGCTCGCGCTCGCGCAGATCAAGATCGGCCTCGTGCTTTCGCTGTCCGGTCCGGCCGCGTCGCTCGGCATTCCGGCGCGCGACACCGTCGCGATGTTCCCCTCCGAAATCGCGGGGCAGAAGGTGCAGTACGTCGTGCTCGACGACGCCTCCGACACGACCCAGGCCGTGCAGGACACGAAGAAGCTGATCGACGAGCAGCACGTCGACGCGATCATCGGCTCGTCGATCACGCCGAACTCGCTCGCGATGCTCGACGTGATCTCGCAAGGCGAGACGCCGACGATCTCGCTCGCGTCGTCCGCGAAGATCATCGAGCCCGTCGACGACAAGCGCCACTGGATGTTCAAGACGCCGCAGACCGACGCGATGATGGCGGGTGCGATCATGGAGCACGCCGCCGCGCACAACGTGAAGACGCTCGCGTACATCGGTCAGGCCGATGCGCTCGGCGAGACCTTCTACGCCGAAATCGCGAAGGCCGCGCAGCAGCACGGCATCAAGATCGTCGCGAACGAGCGCTTTAACCGCACCGATCCGTCCGTGACGGGCCAGGCGCTGAAGATCGTCGCGGCGAACCCGGATGCGGTGGTGGTCGGTGCGGCAGGCACGCCCGCCGCGCTGCCGCCGAAAGCGCTCAAGGAGCGCGGCTACAAGGGCCTCATCTATCACAATCACGGCGTGGGCAACCGCGATTTCCTGCGCGTGTGCGGCGCCGATTGCAACGGCACGTTCCTGCCCGCGAGCCCCGTGCTCGTCGCGGCGCAACTGCCCGAAGCGAGTCCGGGCCGCCGCCTCGCGCTCGACTATATTTCGCGCTACGAAGCACATGGCGGCGCGGGCTCGGTGTCGGCGTTCGGCGCTTATGCGTGGGACGCGGGCCTCTTGCTGCAGGACGCGGTTCCCGTCGCGCTGAAGACGGCGGCTCCGGGCGCGCCCGCGTTTCGCCGCGCGCTGCGCGACGCGCTCGAATCGACGCGCGGTCTCGTCGATACCAACGGCGTCGTCAACATGAGCGTCACCGATCACCTGGGCCTCGACGCTCGCGCCCGCGTGATGGTCGAGATCCGCGACGGCAAGTGGGTTTATCAGCCGCATTGAGCGGCTGTGTTGCCCTGTCCAATGAATCAGTAATCCGAAGCAAGGAGTCCTGCCGATGAACGATCCTTTTTACGCGAGCTATCGGGCACTGCGCGTGCGGCGGCACGAGCACGGCATCGTCGAGATCGTGATGAGCGGCGAAGGCACGAACAAAAGCGCGCTCGCGACCGCCGACGCCAACATGCACCGCGAACTCGCCGAAATCTGGCGTGACGTGGAGCGCGACCCCGATGCGCGCGTCGCGCTGATCCGCGGCGAGGGCAAGGGTTTTTCGGCGGGCGGCGACCTGCAGCTCGTCGAGGACATGGCCAACCATTTCGACGTGCGCGCGCGTGTGTGGCGCGAGGCGCGCGACCTCGTCTACAACGTGATCAACTGCAGCAAGCCCATCGTGTCGGCGATGCACGGACCGGCCGTGGGCGCGGGGCTCGTCGCGGGCCTGCTCGCCGATATTTCGATCGCGGCGAAGACCGCGCGCATCATCGACGGGCACACGCGCCTCGGCGTCGCCGCGGGCGATCATGCGGCGATCGTGTGGCCGCTGCTCTGCGGCATGGCGAAGGCGAAGTACTACCTGCTGCTGTGCGAGCCCGTGAGCGGCGAGGAGGCGGAGCGCATCGGCCTCGTGTCGCTCGCGGTCGATGAAAACGATCTGCTGCCGAAGGCGCTCGAAGTGGCGAAGCGTCTCGCGAACGGCTCGCAGACGGCCGTGCGCTGGACGAAGTACGCGCTCAACAACTGGCTGCGCATGGCGGGGCCGAATTTCGACACGTCGCTTGCGCTCGAATTCATGGGCTTCTCGGGTCCTGACGTGCACGAGGGCGTGAAATCGCTGCGCGAGCGGCGCGCGCCCGATTTTCCGGGCGACGATCCGTTCGGGAGTTGAGCGGGAGTTGAGCGGGTTTTGATCGCCTCGCGATCCGCGTGATTTGCGTGATCCGCGCCACGAGAGCGAGCGCCTGCGGTCGCGCACCGCGCCGCCCGCGCGGTATGATCGGACAGAAATTCTCCCTTGAGTTCTACCTTGACCTCCAACCGTGCGAGGAGATCCGCATGACCGACTCAGCAGGCTCCGTGCCGCCGTTCCCGGGCTTTCCCGGTTTCCCGCCCGCCGAAATGCTCGACCGCATGTGGGGGATGATGCGCCTCACGCCGTTCGGCAGCGCGTTTCCGGGCAGTGAGCCGGGCATGGCGCAGGGCTTCGGGCCGTCGCTGTCGATGGTGTCCGACATGATGGCCCCGCTCACCAACATCGAGGAACTGGACAAGCGCATCTCCGACCTGCGCTCGGTCGAGCAGTGGCTCAAGCTCAATCTGAACATGCTGCAGTCGTCGATCCAGGCGATGGAGGTGCAGCGCGCGACGCTCTCGACGCTGCGTGCGTTCGGCGCGTTCGCGCAGTCGCAGATGACGCCGCCGCCCGCGTCGCATGCCTCCTCGCATGCGGAGAAGCACGCCGCGCGCGCGCCCGAGCCGGGGCCCGCGCCGGAGGCATCCGCTTCCGATAATTCGGACGCGCCGCCGCCGGGCTTCGACGCCTCGGCATGGTGGAACCTGCTGCAGGCCCAGTTCAATCAGCTCGCGCAGTTCGCGGCGGCCGAGCCGATGGCGGCCGCCGCGCCGGCAAGCGCGACCGGGGCCGAGCCGGGGAAGGACAGCGCGGACGCGAAGCCTGCGGCGAAGCGCGGCGCGGCCAGGACGTCCGCGCCGCGCGGGACGAAGAAGGCGCCGGCGCAGCCCGAATGAGGCGCGCGGGGTACGTCTGAAGCACGTCTGAAAACGCGCGAAAGCGCACACGGGGAGCGTCGGCATCATGCGGCTTGCGCTCGTGATGATGGGTGGCGGCGCACGCGCGGCCTACCAGGCCGGCGCGCTGCGCGCACTCGCCGAGCTGGCGGAACAAGCCGAGCCCGCGCGCCGCGCGATGCCGTTCACGATCATCTGCGGCACGTCGGCGGGGGCGATCAACGCGACGTCGATTGCCAGTCACGCCGACCGTTTCGCGCAAGGCGCGGCCCGCCTCGTCGACGTCTGGTCGAACATCTCGGCCGATCAGGTCTATCGCACGGACTGGCCCGGCATCGCCGCCGCCGGCGGGCGCTGGCTCGCGGCGCTCGCGTTCGGCTGGGCCACGTTCGGCCTCATGGCGCGCCGCATGCCGCGCACGCTGCTCGACAACCGGCCGCTCGAACACCTGGTCGCCCGTGCCCTGAGCTTTCACCGCATCGAGCAGATGCTCGACGAGCGGCGTCTGCATGCGCTTGCCGTCACCGCGCTCAGCTATTCGTCGGGGCGGCATCTGACCTTTTATCAGGCGAGCGAACCGATCAGCGCCTGGCGCCGCGCGCAGCGCACGGCGCGCATGGTGGCGCTCACGCCCGCGCATCTGCTGGCTTCCGCGTCGATTCCGTATGTGTTCCCGGCCGTGCGGCTCGAACTCGACGGCCACCACGAGTATTTCGGCGATGGCTCGATTCGTCAGATCGCGCCGCTCAGCCCCGCGATCCACTTCGGCGCGCAGCGCATCGTCGTGATCGGCGCCGCCGCGCCGACGCCCGAGGTGCCCGCCGCGCGGCCCGACATCGACGTCTATCCGACGCTCGCGCAGATCGGCCAGCAGGTGCTCGCGAGCGTGTTCCTCGATTCGCTCGGCGCCGATATCGAGCGCCTCGAACACATCAACCGCGTCGTGCATCAATTGCCGCACGCGGTCGAGCCCGAGAGCAGCTGGCGTCATGTCGATGTCCTCACGATCGCGCCCAGCGAGCGGATCGAGCTGATCGCCGCGCGGCATCTGCTGGAGCTGCCGGTGTCGGTGCGGATGCTGCTCGGCGCGGTCGGCGGCAATCGCGCATCGGGGGCGGCGTTCGCGAGTTATCTGCTGTTCGAGCAGGCTTTCACGCGCGAGCTGATCGACCTCGGCTATCGCGACACGCTCGCCCAACGCGACCTGCTTTTGCAGTGGCTGAAATCGACGACGGGCGACGCTGCGCCGCACCCGGAGAGGGGCCGGAGCTGAAAGGTCGGCGTGCTATCATCTTGTAAAGTTTTACGGAAGTCTTTGGCGTCCAGTTTTTGATGTTGCTCAACCCGGATTCGCTCGCTTCAAAACCCTTTTGGGATGGGAGCCTGGTGTGTCCGGGAGGCGACAGATGGCAGCGCTGCGGCAATCAGCCGCTGCGCCGCGGCCGGCAACGGCGCGTCGGACGGCATGTCGGGTCAGGCGGTGCGGACTACCCGCCGGCAGCCCGGTTCGAGGCGCGGGATTCGCGAAGATCCCCGCCACGAGCCGCCGGGCGCCTTCTATTCGGACATCGCGGATTGCCGTGCGGCAGGCGCAAGACTGCGCACCGCACGCATCTGGACGGCCGATAACCGCGTAAAATTAAATGCTTTCGCCTGCGCGCCGCGTTGTCCAGCGGGCACGCGGCACGCTATGAAATCGTCATGCGCGCGTCATGCGCAGATCAGGGGCGGAACTATGAACACGATGCTATATCCGGAACTTTACAAATCGCTCGAATCGGTCCGATGGGACATGGAAAAGGACATCCCCTGGGACAAGTTCGACGCGTCGCTCCTCACCGACGAGCAGGCGAGGACCATCAAGATGAACGCCATCACGGAATGGTCCGCGCTGCCGGCCACCGAGATGTTCCTGCGCGACAACCATCACGACAGCGACTTCTCCGCGTTCATGAGCGTGTGGTTCTTCGAGGAGCAGAAGCACTCGCTCGTGCTGATGGAGTATCTGCGCCGCTTCAAGCCGGAACTCGTGCCGACCGAGGAAGAGCTGCACGCGGTGCGCTTCGAGTTCGATCCGGCGCCGCCGCTCGAAACGCTGATGCTGCACTTCTGCGGTGAAATCCGCCTGAATCACTGGTATCGCCGCGCGGCCGAGTGGCACACGGAGCCGGTCATCAAGGCCATCTACGAAACCATTTCGCGCGACGAAGCGCGCCACGGCGGCGCGTATCTGCGCTACATGAAGAAGGCGCTCACGAACTGCGGCGACGTCGCGCGCGCGGCGTTCGCGAAGATTGGCGTGCTGATGGCGTCGGCGCGCCGCACCGAAAAGCCGCTGCACCCGACGAACCTGCACGTGAACCAGTCGCTGTTCCCGCGCGACACGGTGCAGTCGCGCCTGCCCGATCCGGAATGGCTCGAACGCTGGCTCGACGAGCAGATCCGCTTCGACGACGGCTGGGAAAAGAAGGTCGTCGAGCGTATCCTGCACAACCTGTCGGTCCTGTTCGAACGCACGTTCAACACGGCGCAGGAACTGAACCGCTATCGCAAGGAAGTGGTGACGCGCCTGCAAGCCGAACAGGGCACGCAGCAGCCCGCTTGACGCCTATAACGCGTAACGTGTGCCGCCGCCGGCTTTTGCCCGCGCGCGGCGCGTGAATCAGGACGGCCCGGAGCGCTCGCGCGTCCCGGGCCGTTTTCATTGGCCAGTCTACTTTTCGAGTCCCATCCGATGCCCGCTTTCTTCGAACGCAAGATCACGACCCGCGAGGCGCTCGCGCAACGGCGCCCGGCGCTCGCGGGCCCGGTGGTCTTCACCAACGGCGTCTTCGACATCCTGCACCGCGGGCACGTGACCTATCTCGCCGATGCGAAGGCGCTCGGCGCGACGCTGATCGTCGGCGTGAACAGCGACGCGTCGGTGCGCATGCTCGGCAAGGGCGACGATCGCCCGATCAATACGGAAAGCGACCGCATGGCGCTGCTGGCGGCGCTGGAGAGCGTGGACTGGGTCGTGTGTTTCGGCGAGCGCACGCCGGTCGAACTGATCGAGGCGCTGCGTCCCGACGTGCTCGTGAAGGGCGGCGATTACGACATGGACGCGCTGCCCGAGTCGGCGATCGTGCGCGGCTGGGGCGGTCGGGCGCTGGCGATTCCGTTCGAGCACGACCGCTCGACGACGAAGCTGCTCAAGAAGGTGCGCGCGCAAGAGGACTAAGCGCGGGGGTTAGCGCGGGGTCTGGCGTGGATTCAGGCGCGGCTGCTTTACTGCGTGAGCGGCGCGGCCTGCACCGCAGGTTCGACGACGGGGCCGCCCACGACGGGCACGTCGACGGATTCGGACGGCCGGATCGCCCGCACGGTGAGGCGTTCCGGATGGATCTGCCGGGTGAGCGGCAGGCTGTCGCGGATGCCCGATGCGGGCGTGGGGCCGAATGCGCCGCGCAGCGCCGCGAACGCGACGAGGTTGGCGAGAATCAGAAGGGCGATAACCCAGCGCAGCATCGTGTGAGGCTCCGTCGACATCGTTAGTCAGTCGCCGCGCGGGCTGCGCGGTGCGTGTTTCATTCTTCATGCCGTCACGCGGCGCTCACGACTGTGCCGCGATCAGCGCAAGACCCGCGAGCACGAGCGCGTCGTGGCGAGTATGCGGCACCTTGAGCGCCGCTGTCACTTCGGCGGCCGCGCCGCCGCTCACGACGAGCCGCACCGGCGCCTTCCACGCATGCTGCAGATCCGCCCACGCGCGCTCGATCAGCGCCGCCTGCGCGAGCGCGCAGCCCGCGGAGATGGAGCGCTTCGTGTCGGTGGCGAAGAGCGGTGCGTGTTCCGGCTCACCCGCGCGGTCGTCGCCGATCAACCCGCGCGCCGCGCTCGCGTCGAGCACCGGCAACTGCGCGGTGTGCTCGCCGAGCGAGCGCATCATCAGCGCCCAGCCCGGCGCGATCAGTCCGCCGACGAACAGGCCGTCCGCGCGCAGCGCCTCCAGCGTCGTGGCCGTGCCGAACGTCGCGATCAGAAGCGGTTCATCGGGGAACGCGGCGCGCGCGCCGATCATGCCTGCCCAGCGGTCGCTGCCGAGCGCGCCGGGCGTCGTGTAGCCGTTGGTCACGCCGCATTGCTGCGCGCACGAGCGGATCACCGTGCGCGGCAGGCGAGGCCAGTGCGATTCGATGAGCGCGTCGAGCCGCCGCGCGACGGTCTCGCCTGCGACGTTCGAGATCCATGCACTGCCGGGCGCGGGCAGTTCCGACCAGTCGGCGAGAAACCGGGCGTCATCCAGAAAGCTGTCGTGGCTCGCCGCGCCCGCGTGCGTGCGCACGCCGCTGGCGTCGGCGATGGCCCATTTGATCCGGCTATTGCCCGCGTCGACGAGCAGGTACGGCGGCGGCTTCGGCGCGCGCCTCATGCGCCGCCGTCCGCGATGCGCAGCGAGACGTCGCCGGTCACGACGGTTTCGCGGCCCTGCGCGGTATCGACGAGCAACTGGCCGCGCTCGTCCACACCGGCGGCGATGCCGCGCATCAGTTCCTGGCCCTGCTCGAACAGCACGACCTCGCGGCCCGCGTACGCGTGGCACGCGTTCCAGCGCGCCTGGAACGACGCGAAGCCCGACTCGCCGAAGCGCTTCAGCGCCGGTTCGAGGGCGCCGAGTTCGGCGGCGAACGTGTCGGTGAGGTTCGCGTTCTGCCATGCGCGCGAGAGCGCCGTGGGCGTCGTGCCCGGCACCGCCGGCGCGAGCGGGCCCGCGTTCAGTTCCTCGACTTTCGCGGCCAATGCTTCGGCGCCCCGCACGTTCGTGCCGATGCCGATCACGACCGCGGTCGCGTCGGGCGTGGTCCACGCGGTCTCGACGAGGATGCCGACCAGCTTGTCGCCTTCGAGCAGCACGTCGTTCGGCCACTTGAGCGCGATCTGGCCGGGCGCGGCGACGGGCAGCGCGCGCAGGCCGTCGACGAGCGCCGAGCCGATCGCGAGGCTCAGGCCCGCGAGTCCGTCGATCGGACGCGGCAGTACGCACGCGAGCGAGAAGAGGAGCGCGTCGCCGGGCTGCGCGACCCAGCTGCGTCCGCGTCGTCCGCGGCCGGCGGTCTGCAGGTAGGCGACGCGCACGATCGGCCGCGCGAGCGCATCGCGTCGCTGCGGCAGCGCCTTCATGCGCGCCATCAGGTCGGCGTTGGTCGAGCCCGTTTCCTCGACGATTTCGATGGGCCAGTCATGAGCGGCCGGACCGAACAGCGTGACCGCGCGGTCGCGGTCGATGCGCCAGTCGCCGGCGGGCAGAGTAGTGGGGGAAGAGTGCGTCACGTTCATGAGCGGTATTGTAGTAGGTGGCGTCGCCGTGGCAGCGGGGCGATTGCGGTGCGGCCCGGTCAGACTCGCGAACGCAACCGTCCCGTCACGAAGCGCGACACACGTGCGCGCCGACACGCGACCACGCCCTGAACGTTCCCAACGGCCTGCCTGTGCGTTGCCACCGCCAAAACAGGGCGCGTTCGCTACAATGACTGCTCATCTTCTGTTGTCAGAACGCCGACCCTTGACTCATGAGACGCCGCCCGGCCTCGAAATCTCGGCCGGCACCCACGGAAAGATCGTCCGCCTCTCCGGACAGTGGACCGCGCTCGCGCTCGCGCGCGACCGGGAACTGGGCGGGGCCGCGCTGCGCCTGCGCACGCTCGTGCACGAGCGCGTCGGCCAGTGGGATCTCTCGCGCGTCGAGCACATGGATCACGTGGGCGGCCAGGCGCTCTGGCGCGTCTGGGGGCACGAGCTGCCGCCCGACCTCGTCGCGCTGACCGACACCCAGCGCGACATCTTCAACCGCATCGCGCTGCTCGACTCGGTGCGCGAACCGGCGGACAGGATCGTCCGCATCGATCCGGTCACGCAGCTCGGCCTCGGCATCTTCTCGTTCTTCGATCACCTGTACGGCGGCATCGGCATGCTCGGCCGCGTGATCCTCGACCTGCTGTTCGTGCTGCGCAAGCCGAAGCTGACGCCGTGGATCGAGATCTCCTCGAACATCTACAACGCCGGGGCGCGCGCGCTGCCGATCACGGCGCTCGTCGCGTTCCTGATCGGCATCGTGCTGTCGTATCTGTCCGCGCAGCAGTTGCGGCTCTTCGGCGCGAACCAGTACATCGTCAACATCCTGGGTCTCGCGATCATCCGCGAACTCGGGCCGGTGCTCTCCGCGATCCTCGTCGCCGGGCGCTCGGGCTCGGCCATCACCGCGCAGATCGGCGTGATGCGCGTGACCGAGGAACTCGACGCCATGCGCGTCATGGGCATCTCGCACGGCCTGCGCCTGATCCTGCCGCGCGTCGTGGCGCTCGGTATCGCGATGCCGCTCCTCGTCATATGGACCGACATCATCGCGCTCCTCGGCGGCGCGCTCGCGGCGAAGCTCGTGCTCGGCATCGACATGTCGTACTTCGCGCGCTCGCTGCCCGCGGCCGTGCCGATCGCGAACCTGTGGATCGGCCTCGGCAAGGGCGTGGCATTCGGCATGCTCATTGCGATCATCGGCTGCCATTTCGGCTTTCGCATCAAGGCGAATTCGCAGAGTCTCGGCGAGGGCACGACGACGTCGGTCGTCACGTCGATCACCGTCGTCATCCTCGCCGACGCCGTGTTCGCCATGTTGTTCCAGAACGTGGGGTTCTCATGAGCACGCCGCTCAAGGAGGCCGTGCGCGATCTGCCGCTGCCCGCCATCGGCGAGCCGCTGATCGAGGTGCGCAACCTGACCAAGCGCTACGGCCGCAATATCGTGCACCAGCATCTGAATCTCGACATCCGGCGCGGCGAGATCGTCACGATCGTCGGCGGCTCGGGCTCGGGAAAAACGACGCTCGTGCGGCAGGTGCTCGGGCTCGAAAAGCCGACGTCGGGCACGATCCGGCTGTTCGGCGAGGACCTCACGAAGGTCGACCCCGCGAGCATGCGCCTCATGCGCACGCGCACGGGCATGCTGTTCCAGCATGGCGCGCTGTTTTCGTCGCTGACCGTGTTCGACAACATCGCGCAGCCGGTGCGCGAACTGGGCAAGGTGCCCGCCGACCTGTTGCGCGACATCGTGATGCTCAAGCTGGAGATGGTCGGGCTGCCGTGCAAGCACGCGTCGAAGATGCCCGCGGCGCTCTCGGGCGGCATGATCAAGCGCGTGGGCCTCGCGCGCGCGATCGTGCTGGAGCCCGAGCTGCTCTTTCTCGACGAGCCGACGGCGGGGCTCGATCCGCGCTCGTCGGATGAAGTGGTCGATCTGATCAGCACGCTGCACCGCGCGCTCGGGCTCACGGTCGTGCTCGTCACGCACGACCTCGACGCGATGGTCGCGCTCTCGACGCGCGTGGCCGTGCTCGCCGAGCGGCGCGTGCTCGTCGCGGCGCCGGTGGAAGAGGTGGCGGGCGTGGACGATCCGTTCATCCGCGAATATTTTCTGGGCATGCGCGGACGGCGCGCGCTGCAGGCGCTGCCGCCCGAGCGGCGCGCGAAGCTGCCGCGCGCGGCGCTGGCCCCGGCGTTCGGCATGACGGGAGGCGAGGCATGTTGAGGCGGCGTATGAGGTGGCTTATGCGGTGGCTTACGACGCCGCGCCGCGTGGAACGAAGCGGCGCCCAGCGCGCGGCGCGGAGGTGCGCCTCGCCGCGCGCCGCCACGCTCACGCCAGGCGGCGCGGCACACCGCGCCGCGACCGGCACAGAGGGAATCTGACGATGGAAAACAAACCGCATGCGTTCTGGGCCGGGCTGTTCACGATCGGCCTGCTGGTCGTGATCGGGCTGGTCGTGTTTTTCTTCAGCTTCGACCGCACCGTGCGCGTGCCGTACGACCTGATCTCGCACTCGAACGTGACGGGCCTCTCGCCGGACGCGGCCGTGCGCTATCGCGGTCTCGACGTCGGCTCGGTTCAGTCGATCAAGTTCGATCCGAAGCGGCCGGGCCAGATCGTGATCCGCATCCTCGTCGACCAGAAGGCGCCGATGACGCATTCCACGTTCGGCACGCTCGCGCTGCAAGGCGTGACGGGCATCGCGTTCGTGCAGCTCGACGACAGCGGGCGAGACCCGGCGCCGCTGCATTCGTCAGCGCAAAACGTGGCGCAGCTGCCGCTGCACCCGAGCCTGCTCGACCAGTTGCAGCGGCGCGGCGACGCGCTCTTGCGCAAGCTCGACAACATCGCCGACGACGTCGACGCCCTGCTCTCCGACAAGAATCGCCAGCAGATGATGGCGGCCGTCACGAGCCTGCAGCAGGCCGCCGATAGCGCGAACACGCTCGCCAGGCAGCTCCAGCCGACGACGAGCCGCCTGCCCGGCGCCGTGAGCGAGCTCCAGCGCACGCTGAACTCGACGAATCAGCTGATCCAGAACGTAAACCGCCCGGACGGCCCGTTTCAGACGAACCTGAACAAGGCCGGCACGGCGGCGGCGCAGGCCGGCGCGGCGCTGCAGTCGATGGATGAGTCGATCCAGGACCTGTCGGCGCGTCTCGGCTACGACACGCTGCCGCGCGTCAACTCGCTGACCGACGACGTGCGCTCGGCGATGCGTTCGGTGGATCGCGCGGCAGGCACGTTCAGCACGAGTCCGCGCAGTGTGCTGTTCGGCGGTGCGCCGCAACCCGCGCCGGGGCCGGGCGAAGCGGGCTTCGCGTGGCCCGCGGCGGGCGGCAGCAAGTGACGCGCGGTGGCGCCGACCTCGGCACGATCCTGAACACCGCGCGGCCATAGAAACACTCGACACATGAAGCGCGGCGCCTCTGCGCGCCGCACGACCGGGAAGGAATCGCAATGACACGCTCGATTTTCCATGGCCGCGCCGCCCTGAGGGCGCTCGCGGCGCTCGCAGCCGCCGCGCTCGTCGCGGCCTGCGCGGGCAATCCGGCCTCGATCAACGATATCCGCTACGACCTCGGGCCGCCGCCCTCGACGACCGTCTCCGGCTCGCTGCCGCCGCTGAAGGTGCTCGAAGTCAACGCGCCGCCGCAGCTCGACAACGACGGCATCCTTTATCGCCTGAGCGCCGATGCGCAGCGCACGTCGCGCTACGCGCACAGCCGCTGGACGATGTCGCCCGCGCGCCTCTTGACGATGCGTCTGCGCACGTCGCTCGGCGAGCATGCGACCGTGCTCTCGGGCGGCGACGCCGTGCAGGCGCCGATGCTCAAGATCGAACTCGACCAGTTCGAGCAGGTGTTCGACAGCGCGACCGAAAGCTCCGGCGTGCTCATGGCGCGCGCGACGCTGATCCGGAGCGGCAAGGTGATCGCGCAGCGCGTGTTCGTCGCGCGCGCGCCGGCCGTTTCGCCCGACGCCGCCGGCGGCGTGCGCGCGCTCGCGGCGGCGAGCGACGACTTCGTCGGCCAGCTCGGCGCGTGGCTCGGCACGCAGCAGCTTGCGCTCACGCAGTGACGGGCGCGCAGGGCGCGAGTCGAAGGGCGCGCGTAAGCCGCGGCGGGCGCGGGAGCGTTCACGCGGCGCTCGCTATAATCGATCGCATCCGATCTCCGCTACGCCGCGCGCGGACCGCAACGCCGGCAACCGCGCACGCAGCCCACACCGGTACCCCACGCCATGACCGATTCGTTCTACAAGTACCACGTCTTTTTCTGTCTGAACCAGCGCGAGCCCGGCGCCGACCGTCCGAGCTGCGCGAACTGCAATGCCGTCGCGATGCAGGAATACGCGAAAAAGCGCGTGAAGCAACTGGGCCTCGCGGGCCCGGGGCAGGTGCGTATCAACAAGTCGGGCTGCCTCGACCGCTGCGAGGAAGGCCCGACCGTCGTCGTGTATCCGGAAGGGACCTGGTACACCTACGTCGACGAGAGCGACATCGAGGAGATCGTCGTCTCGCATCTGCAGAACGGCCAGGTGGTCGAGCGCCTGAAGATCGACCGCTGAGGACCGCCGCACGATGAACGCCCATACACAAAAATTCAACATCGACGGCCCCGTCGGCCAGATCGAATGCGCGCTCGACCGGCCCGACCCGGCGACGCCCTCGCGCGGTATCGCGCTCGTCGCGCACCCGCATCCGCTCTTCGGCGGCACGATGGACAACAAGGTCGCGCAGACGCTCGCGCGCACGCTCGTGCAACTCGGCTATACGACATACCGCTCGAATTTTCGCGGCGTGGGCGAAACCGGGGGCACGCATGACAACGGCATCGGCGAGCAGGACGACCTGCTCGCGCTTCTCGCGTACATGCGCGCGCAGCCGGGGCAGGCCGACGTGCCGCTCGTGCTCGCGGGCTTTTCGTTCGGCACGTTCGTGCTCTCGCACGTCGCGAAGCGTTACCGCGAAGCGGGCGGCGAGATCGAGCGCATGGTGTTCGTCGGCACGGCCGCGAGCCGCTGGGACGTCGCGCCCGTGCCCGAAGACACGCTCGTCGTGCACGGCGAACTCGACGATACCGTGCCGATCCTCTCCGTCTTCGAGTGGGCGCGGCCGCAGGAACTGCCGGTCGTCGTGATTCCGGGGGCGGAGCACTTCCTGCACCGCAAGCTGCATATCCTCAAGCGGATCATCGTCGAAGCCTGGCGCTAGCCGCGATCCGTCTGCAATCGTCCCTGTTTTTCGCGCGCATGCCGCGCGCGAAAAATGCACGACAGGTCAGCATAAAAGCGGATTTCGCGGAAAAACGCTGCAACGCGGCGCGTATAATGGCCGTTCTTTTTGTGGATGCCGCAGCCCGCGTTTCGCGGCGCCCCGGCACCGTCCGACCCGCTCGTTCCGCTTGTGCCTGAACCGCGCGCAAGATGAGTGCGCCGCGCGCGAACCAACTCGCCGCGCAGCGGGTCCAACGGGCGCCCGTTGGTGCCGGATGCGCCGATTGTGCCGATCGTGCCGTTGTTGCCGCCTCACGCGGCCGCGCGTCCGTTCACCGGATTCCCCCGACCGTGCGCCACCTGGCGCGCAAAGTTCATCCTGCCCGACACGAACCTATGCGTTTTCTCTCCACTGGCCAACTGTCTTCCTCCGCTTTCGTTTCCCCTTCGCTCGTTCGTACCGCCACGCTCGCCGCGCTGTTGCCGGCCACGCTGCTCGCGTCGGCCAGCGCCTTCGCGCAGGTGCCGCCGCCCGCGGTGAACGCGCGCTCGTGGGTGCTCGTCGATGCCACGGCGAACCAGGTCCTCGCTTCGGGCAACCCCGACGAGCGCGTCGAACCGGCATCGCTCACCAAGCTGATGACCGCCTACCTCACCTTCGAGGCGCTGCAGTCGAAGAAGATCTCGATGGATCAGGTCATCGAGCCGAGCGAGGCCGTGCGCCGCGTGAAGAACGACGAATCGCGCATGTTCATCGAAGCGAACAAGCCGGTCTCCGTGCACGACCTCGTGTACGGGATGATCGTGCAGTCGGGTAACGACGCGGCCATCGCGCTCGCCGAACTCGTCGGCGGCAGCGAGTCGAACTTCGTCACCATGATGAACACCGAGGCGCAGAAGCTCGGCATGGCGCACACGCACTTCGCCGACGTGAACGGTATGCCCGACCCGAATCACTACACGACGGCCGGCGACCTCGCGACGCTCTCGACGCACCTGATCCGCGACTATCCCGAGTACTACAGCATCTTCTCGGTCAAGGACTTCACGTACAACAAGATCAAGCAGCCGAACCGCAACCGCCTGCTGTGGATCGACCCGACCGTCGACGGCCTGAAGACCGGACACACGCAGGCCGCGGGCTACTGTCTGATCGCGTCGGCGAAGCATCCGCTCGCGGACGGCGGCGCGCGCCGTCTCGTCTCCGTGATGATGGGCGAGAACAAGGAGCACGACCGGGTGCAGGACAGCCTGAAAATGCTCAACTACGGCTACAGCGCGTACAACACCACGCGCATCTATCAGGCGAACCAGGCCATCGCGACGCCGCGCGTGTTCAAGGGCGCGACCGACTCCGTGACGGTCGGCGTGACGAAGGACCAGTACGTGACGCTGCCGAAGGGCGCCGCCGACAAGGCGAAGCCGCAGGTCGACCTCACGGCGCCGCTGATCGCGCCGCTCGCCGTTGGGCAGCAGGTCGGCACGGCGAAGTTCGTCGGCACCGGCGGCAAGGTGCTCGCGCAGTTCCCGGTGGTCGCGCTTCAGGCCGTGCCGCAGGCCGGCGTCGTGGGTCGCGTGTGGGATTCGCTGATGCTTATGTTCAACAAGAAGAAATGACGGCTCATGCCGTGACTTGCGCTGAAGGCGTGCCTGAGCCCATCGTCTGGCTCAACGGCGCGCTGACGCCGCTTTCCGGGGCGCGCGTGCCGGTGCTCGACCGGGGCTTCATCTTCGGCGATGGCATCTACGAAGTCGTGCCGGTCTATGCGCTCGACGCGGAAGACCCGGCGGGCGCGTCGGCAACCGCGCGCGTGCCGTTGCGTGTGCCGTTTCGCATCGCGCAGCATCTCGCGCGGCTTGCGCGCTCGCTCGGGAAGGTCGGCATCGCGAATCCGTTCGACGAGCGCGGCTGGCGTGAACTGATTGCGCGCGTGATCGACGCGAACGAGGCGGCCGGTGCGCTCACGCGTAACGAACACGCGACCGTCTACATGCAGGTGACGCGCGGCGTCGCGAAGCGCGGCCACGCGTTTCCGGCGGACGCGACACCCACCGTGTTCGTGATGGCGAATCCGATGCGCCTGCCGTCCGGCGCGCAGCGCGCGAGCGGAGTCGCATGCGTCACGGCCGAAGACCGCCGCTGGCTCCATTGCGACATCAAGTCGACCTCGCTGCTCGGCAACGTGCTGATGGCGCAATACGCCGTCGAGCATGGCGTGTTCGAGACGATCCTGTTGCGCGACGGCGTGCTCACCGAAGGGGCGTCGTCGAACGTGTGGGTGGTCAGGGACGGCGCGCTCTACGCGCCGCCGCGCAGCAACCTGATTCTCGAAGGCATCCGTTACGGGCTCGTCGAGGAACTGGCGCGCGAGTGCGGCATACGCTTCGAGGCGCGCGAGATCGACGAGGCGGCGCTGCGCGCAGCCGACGAGATCCTCGTGACCTCGGCGACGAAGGAAGTGCTGCCGGTGACGTCGCTCGACGGTGAGGCGGTCGGCGACGGCAAGCCGGGGCCGGTGTATGCGGCGCTCTATGCGGCGTACCAGCGCGCAAAGGCGCGGGCGGCCAGCGAGGCCCTCGCGCAGTGCAATCAGACGCGCAATCAGACTATCGCGGCCGGATCGCTGCAAGGAGTGGAAAAATGAACGAGGGGCACAGCGCGAGCCCGAAGGAATCGCTGATCGAATTTCCGTGCGATTTCCCGATCAAGGTCATGGGCAAGACGCACCCGGAATTCGCGCAGACCATCGCGATAGTGATCCGCACGTTCGACGGCGGCTTTGACGAGACCGCAATCGAAATGCGTCCGTCGAGCGGCGGCAACTACACGGGCCTCACGGTGACCGTGCGCGCGACGAGCCAGGCGCATCTCGACGATATCTATCGCGCGCTCACCGGGCATCCGATGGTGAAGATCGTGCTGTAGCGCCTGGGCGCGAATGCACGCGCAGTGCTTGTGCGAGAACGAAAAGGGCCGCTTTTTGCGGCCCTTTTTGCGTCTGCGGCGCGCGCTCACGGTTCACCGGCACGCTCGCGCAGCGCCGCCGCGGCAGCCGTCATCAACGGACCCGCTTCGCACGCGTCCTCATAGAGCCGCTTGAAGCGCGCCACTTCGTCGAAGACCCAGTCGTGGAACGCCTTGACGCGCCCGGTCTGCAAGCGCTGCGGCGCACAGATGAAGTAGTAGCGCCACGGGCTCGGCCCGTCGACGTCCTTGAATAGCCGCACGAGCCGCCCGAGCGTGATCTCGTGCATCGCGAGCGAGCGCCGCACGAGCGCGATGCCCTGGCCGTCCGCCGCTGCCTGCAGCAGGTTCGACGAATCCTGGTACAGCACGCCGCGCCTGGGCTCCGGCAGATCCTGAAGCCCCGCCGCGTCGAACCACGGACGCCACAGTTCGTCATCCGAGCGCAGCAGCGGCAGCTTCGCGAGTTCACGCGGATCCTCGGGCAGCTTGCCGCCGTTGAAGCCCGGCGCGCAGGCGGGAAAGAAGATCTCGTCGAGCAGCAGTTCCGCATGCAGGCCGGGGTAGTTGCCGTAGCCGAAGCGGATCGCCACGTCCACGTCGTCGCGGGCGAAATCGGTGAGCTGGTTCGTCGATTGCAGTTCGACGTCCCACTGCGGATGCGCCTCGATGAAGCGGCCGATGCGCGGCGTCACCCAGCGCGCCGCGAACGACGACAGCATCGACACGACGAGGCGCCGCTCGCGGTCGCCCGCGCGGATCGCCTGGGTGGCGTGGGCGAGCTGTGTGAGCGCGTCGCGGACCTCGCCCGCGTAGCGGCGGCCCGTATCGGTGAGGCGCACGCGCTTGCCGTCGCGCGCGAAGAGCGCCACGCCCAGCTCGGCTTCGAGCGCGCGGATCTGGTGGCTCACCGCGCCGTGCGTGACGAAGAGTTCGTCGGCGGCGCGCGAAAAGCTTTCGTGACGGGAGGCGGCTTCGAACGCCTTCAGGGCGTTTAGCGCCGGGAGCTGGCGGAGATCCATCGTAGTTTTTCTCACATAGCAGTGAAAATTGATCGTTTTCCCTAAGTCCTTGCTGTGACTACGATTGTAGCCATTGAAGCAGTATCGGCGGAGGCGGAAATGAGAGAAATTTCTTCGGATATCACGTTTGAAGTACTCGCGGATCAGGTCGCGTCGGTGCGCGTCGCGCGCAGCACGTGGCTCACGGTGCAATGCGGAGCGGTCTGGCTCACGCGCAGCGACGACACGGCCGACTACTGGCTCGAACCGGGCCACACGCTGCGGCTGCGGCGCGGCGAGCGCCTGTGGATCGGCGCGGAAGGCGGCAGGCCAGCGTGGGTGGCGTTCGCGCTGCCCGTGGGGATTCGCGAGCAGGCCGCCGACGTGCTGACGCGCACCGCGGCGCGCTTCGGCGTGCATGCGGGCGACGGCTGGCGGGCGGTTTGACGCCTGAAATGACGACTGAACGGCGGCATCGCGCGCGGCGGGCAACGCCGTACGCGATCGCCGGTTTCGTTGCCGGACCCAATTCACGTCGGGCGGGCTTGTCTCGATTTCGGTAAACTCCCGAAATCATGTGCGCCACCCCGGTTTCATCCCCGCAAGTTTCATCCGACCCCGCTATGCCGGAGCCGGCCTCCTCTGCGAACCCCGCCTCCATCGAGCCCATCGTCCTGCGCTGGCGCGGCGTCGAGCCGTATCAGGCGAGCTTCGACGCCATGCGCGACTTCACGGCCGTCCGCACCGCCGATACCCCCGACGAAATCTGGCTCGTCGAGCATCCGCCCGTCTTCACGCTCGGCCAGGCTGGCAAGCCCGAGCATCTGCTCGTCGCCGACAGTGGCATTCCGCTCGTGCAGATCGATCGGGGCGGGCAGATCACGTATCACGGTCCGGGGCAGGTGGTCGCGTATCTGCTGCTCGATCTTCGCCGCCGCAAACTGATGGTCCGCGAACTCGTCACGCTCATCGAGGCGGCCGTGATCGAAACACTGGCGGCGTATAATCTCGCCGGTGTCCGCAAGGCCGGCGCGCCCGGTATTTACGTGCCGGAACAGGCAGAAGCCGGGGCGCGAGGCGTGAGCGCAGCAAGCGCCGCGCACGCCGGCGCGAAGGTCGCCGCGCTCGGCCTGAAGATCCGCAACGGCTGTAGCTACCACGGCGTGAGCCTGAACGTCTCGATGGACCTGAGCCCGTTCCTCGCCATCAATCCATGCGGCTACGCGGGCCTCGAAACCGTCGACATGGCGACGCTCGGCGCCGCCGCAAGCTGGCGCGACGTCGCCGCGACGCTCGCCGCGCGGCTCGAAGCGAATCTCGAAGCGAATTTCGAAGGACGAGCGCTCGCGCACCTCGCACCAATTCTTTCGGTGGCCGAAGCGGCTGCCGCAGACCCCGCGGCCGAAGCGGCCGCAGTGGACCCGGCCGCACAATCGGCCTCTGGCGGGCAACCGCCACAACCGCAGGCTGACACCGCACCGGCGGCCTGACTGGATCGACAGAATGACTGACGCAATCGCCAACTCCGGCGCAAACGCTGCTGGCAGCTCCGCAGGCAACTCCGCTGCCGACAACGCCCAACCGTACGACGCTTCCGCGAAGCAGAAGGCGCAGGCCAAGACCTCGCGCATTCCGATCAAGATCGTCCCGATCGAGAAGCTCAAGAAGCCGGACTGGATCCGCGTGAAGGCGGCCACCGGCAATTCGCGCTTCTACGAGATCAAGGAGATCCTGCGCGAGCACAAGCTGCATACGGTCTGCGAGGAAGCGAGTTGCCCGAATATCGGCGAGTGCTTCGGCCACGGCACCGCGACGTTCATGATCATGGGCGACAAGTGCACGCGCCGCTGCCCGTTCTGCGACGTCGGCCACGGCCGTCCCGATCCGCTCGATGCCGAAGAGCCGATCAACCTTGCGCGCACGATCGGCGCGCTCAAGCTCAAGTACGTCGTGATCACGAGCGTCGACCGCGACGACCTGCGCGACGGCGGCGCCGGCCACTTCGCCGACTGCATCCGCCAGGTGCGCGAGCAGTCGCCGCTGACGCGCATCGAAATCCTCACGCCGGACTTCCGCGGCCGTCTCGAGCGCGCGCTCGAAATCCTGAACGTCGCGCCGCCCGACGTAATGAACCACAACCTCGAAACGGTGCCGCGCCTCTACAAGGAAGCGCGTCCGGGTGCGGACTACGCGCACTCGCTCAAGCTGTTGAAGGACTTCAAGGCGATGCACCCCGAGGTCGCGACGAAGTCGGGCCTGATGGTGGGCCTCGGCGAGACGACCGAAGAGATCCTTCAGGTGATGCGCGATCTGCGCGCGCACGACGTCGAGATGCTGACGATCGGCCAGTATCTGCAGCCGTCGGACCATCACCTGCCGGTGCGCGAGTACGTGCATCCCGACACGTTCAAGATGTACGAGGAAGAGGCGTACAAGATGGGCTTCACGCACGCGGCTGTCGGCGCGATGGTGCGTTCGAGCTATCACGCCGATCTGCAGGCGCACGGCGCCGGGGTTGTCTGATCGCAAGTATCGGGTCAGCCGCTGGTTCGTCACCCGTCAGCCACGCGGCTCATCCCCCGAAAAGCCCGCTAAACGCGGGCTTTTTTGCGTCAATGCGCGACGCGTTTGCGGTGCACGATATGACGATCCGCGCCATGCGCCATGCGCCGTTCGTCGCCGCCAGGCGCGCGCTTTTCCGGCGAAAGCGCGATAAGCAATGCTCGAACACGGTGAAATGCTTACGCCGATATGTTGGAACCGGTCGCCGCCAGACTCCCTATAGTCGGGTTCTGCCTTGTTTCGAACATCCTTGCTTACGGAGTCTGCCCAGATGAAACACGCGTTTTCTTCGTCGCGCCTGCTGCGCCATATTGCGGCCACGGTGGCCGCGCTGGTGGTCACATCGGGCGCCGCGCACGCCGATTCGCAGCACGAAGTCGTCATCGCCTACCAGGACATGGTCGTGCCGTGGCGCTACGCGCAGGCGACGGGCGCCGTCGAAAAGGCCACGGGTTACAAGGTTACCTACCGCAAGCTCGCGAGCGGCGCCGATGTGATCCGCGCGCTCGCGTCGGGCTCGGTGCAGCTCGGCGAAGCGGGGTCGAGTCCGATCGCGGCGGGACTGTCGCAGGGTGTCGACATCTCGCTCTTCTGGATTCTCGACAACATCAACGACGCCGAAGCGCTCGTCGCCCGCGACGGCTCGGGCGTGACGAGCGTGGCCGCGCTCAAGGGCAAGACGATCGGCGTGCCGTACGTGTCGACGTCGCATTTTCATGCGCTCGTCGCGCTCGAACACGCGGGCGTCAATCCCGCCGACGTGAAGATCGTCAACCTGCGTCCGCCCGAAGTCGCGGCGGCGTGGCAGCGCGGCGACATCGACGCCACTTACATCTGGGACCCCGTGCTCGCGCAGGTGAAGAAGAACGGGAAAGTGCTGATCACGTCGGGCCAGGTGGCGAAGGCGACGGGCAAGGCGACTTTCGACGGCTTCGTCGTCGATCGCCGCTTCGCGAAGGACAACGCCGATTTCGTCGCGAAATTCGTGAAGGTGCTCGCGGCAACCGACGCCGATTACAACGCGCATCGTGCCGCGTGGACCGCCGCGTCGCCGCAGGTCGCAGCCGTTGCGAAGGAGTCCGGCGCGAACGCGCAGGACGTGCCCGCGAGCCTCGCGCTCTACGCGTTCCCGACGCCCGCCGAGCAGGCGTCGAAGACGTGGCTCGGCGGCGGCGCGCAGTCGGGCACGGCGCAGTCGCTCCTCGCGACCGCGACGTTCCTCAAGGCGCAAGGCACGATCCAGAACGTGCTGCCCGATTATTCGGTGGGCGTCGATCCGCAATATGTGCAGCGCGCCGCCGCGCACTGAAATTAGTCTGGATTACGAAGGAAAGCATCGTGAGCACGCTTGAAATCCGCAACCTCCGTGTCGTCTACGACAGCACGACGCGCGGCGCACCGCCCGTCGTCGCGCTCGCGAACGTCGAACTCGCCGTCGAGAGCGGCGAGTTCGTCGTGGCGCTCGGCGCGTCGGGTTGCGGCAAGACCACGCTGCTCAACTGCATCGCGGGCTTCACCGCGCCCACGGAAGGCGAGGTGCGCGTGAACGGCGCGCGCGTGACGGAACCGGGCGCCGATCGGGGCGTCGTGTTCCAGAAGCATGCGCTGATGCAGTGGCTCGACGTGCTCGACAACGTCGCACTTGGGCTGCGTTTTCAGCGCGTGCCGAAGGCGGAGCGCGAACGCATCGCGCGCGAGCAGCTTGCGCTCGTGGGGCTGACCGCGCATGCGCGCTCGCGCGTGTATGCGCTTTCGGGCGGCATGCAGCAGCGCGTGGGCCTCGCGCGCGCGCTCGCGAGCGATCCGCAGATGCTGCTGATGGACGAGCCGATGGGCGCGCTCGACGCGATGACGCGCGAGTCGATTCAGGAACTCGTGCTCGACGTCTGGGGGCGCACGAAGAAGACGGTGTTCTTCATCACGCACGACGTCGAGGAAGCGTTGTTTCTCGCGACGCGCGTGATCGTGATGACGCCGGGGCCGGGCCGTATCGAACATGAATACGCGCTGCCGTTCGCGCGACGCTATCTGGAAACGCGCGATGCGCGCGCGGTGAAGTCGTCGGCGGAGTTCATCGAGTGGCGCGAGCGGCTGATTCATCTACTGCATGCGCGCTCGCCCGCGCTTGCGCTTTCTTGAGGAGATACCGATGGACGTCCCTCAGGAATCGTTGCGTGAGACTGCGTTGAAGGCGCGGGCCGACGAGGTGCAGGTGGCTTCGCACGCGAAGGGTTGGCGCATGCCCGGCGAAGGGCCGACCGCGGCGCTTTCCGCTGCGTCCGTTGCCGCGCTCGCGCTGCTGTGGTGGCTCGCCACGCATCTGCACTGGCTGCCGCCGCTCTTTCTGCCGACGCCCGAAGCCGTCTGGCACGCGTTCGTCGACGCGTGGCAAGGCCGCATCGAGGGTGGCCTGCCGCTCTCCGTGCATCTCGCTTGGAGCGCGCTGCGCGTGTTCGGCGCGTTCGCGCTCGCGGCGGCGACGGCGATTCCCGTCGGCATCCTGATGGGCGTCTCGCGTGTCGCGCGCGGGCTCCTCGATCCGCCGCTGGAGTTCTATCGCCCGCTGCCGCCGCTCGCATATCTGCCGCTCGTCGTGATCTGGTTCGGCATCGACGAGACCGCGAAGATCGTCGTCATCTATCTCGCCTGCTTCGCGCCGATCGCGATGGCCGCGCGCGCGGGCGCGCGAAGCGCCACCGTCGAGCAGATCCGCGCGGCGAGTTCGCTCGGCGGCAGCTTCTGGCAGATCGTGCGCTTCGTCGTGCTGCCCGCCGCGCTGCCCGAGATCCTCACGGGCTTGCGCATCGCGATCGGCTTCGGCTGGACGACGCTCGTCGCCGCCGAGATGGTCGCCGCGACCGCGGGCCTCGGCCAGATGGTGCTCAACGCGTCGAGTTTCCTGCGCACCGATGTCGTCGTGATGGGCATCGTGCTGATCGGGCTCATCGCGTGGGGGTTCGATCTTGGCATGCGCGCGCTGGAGCGGCGGCTCGTGCCGTGGAAGGGGCGGGGGTGAGGTAGCAGCATTGGCTGCGGGGGCTGCTGCTGCTGTTGCTGTTGCTGCTTTGCCGGGCGAGACTTCCAGCTTCGTCTCTACGGCCGCTTCGCGCGGCCGTTGCTTCTGCCTGCGACGTCTTTAACCGCACGCAGTCCTGCACGAGCAGGCGACGCGACGAACGCTGCTCACGTGAGCGCGTTCGTGCCTTCGTCGCGTGCGAACCGATCGCCGTGTTCGCATATCGTCACGCTTGTCGATCCCGCTTCAACGTAAATGGCGGAGCGCGCTCGAATATGTGATCCACATAATCCCGCATAAAGAAACGCACGGTCAATTTGTGACCAGAAAGCGACTAATCCGCTCCTCCAGGGAATATCGTCGGGTAAGGCTGAAATCTTCGGATTAAATTGAATTTGTTGCGAATGCTAAACGTTTCATGGAGACATTCTCGACACGCGTGGACCGGCCCCATTCCAGAAACCCATACACTCCCCCTCCGGATTTCTGGAAATCCAGATTACCTCCCGGTTTGGGAAACAAAAACCCCTTGTAAATCAATGGTGTGGCCGCATGCCCACGCTGGCATTCCCCTTGCATAACAAACCGCACGGCCACCCAGGCCCGACAACTAAAGCAAGGAGACAGCCGATGTCCGACACCCCCACCCGGTTCCGCTGATACCCCCCGTTTTCCGTACCGTTGCGGCCCGCGTCGCGCGAACGCTTCCCGGATCGTCTGTCCGGGCTGCTCGCTCGTGTCCGGCCATTGGTTCACATTCGCATGCAGGAAAAACCGTGAAGAAACCCA
>Ga0265338_10000345_pt1 | contig 84728 bp, 72 predicted proteins | sample 42126metaG_FD_193579 | JGI IMG/M metagenome (GOLD analysis project Ga0265338, IMG submission 193579) | Rhizosphere microbial communities from Carex aquatilis grown in University of Washington, Seatle, WA, United States - 4-21-26 metaG | ecosystem: Host-associated > Plants > Roots > Rhizosphere...
TGTCATCGATCCTTCGTCCCGCCTGAAAAACGGCGGGTCTCAGAATGACAACGATGATGCTGTGTTCCCTTTGAACGATTTTGAAGATCCAGCTTGTTCGATTCGGAATGATGCGAACTTGAAAACACTATGTCATCCCGAGCATAGCGAGGGATCCATGACACTAACGCTTCGTCGATTTACGATGCTGGGTTGTCATGGATTCTTCGTCCCGCCTGAAAAGCGGCGGGTCTCAGAATGACAATGGAATCTGATACGCCCGTAACGAAAAAGCCCCCGTTCTTCGCGGAGGCTTTTCGATTCACAAACAACCGATAGTGTTACTTCAGCAGCATCATCTTCTTGACCTGCGTCGTGGCGCCGCTCTTTAACTCGTAATAATAGATTCCGCTCGATAGTCTCGAGGCGTCGAAGGTGAACGTCTGCGTTTCGCCGTCGTTGAATTCTCCGTCCGCAAGCGTGGCCACTTCCTGCCCGAGAATGCTGAACACCTTCAGCGTCGCATGCCCTTTTGTTCCGAGCGCGAATGAAATTTTCGTGGAAGGGTTGAACGGGTTCGGATAGTTGTTCTCCAGCATGATTGTGCCCGGCGTGAGGCCGACCGCTGCTTCGATCGTTTGCCCATACGCAAATTTCCCGTCATGGTCGATCTGTTTCAAACGGTACGAGTATTTTCCAATGCTCACCGACGCGTCGGTGTACGAATAATTCTGCGGCGCATTCGTCGTTCCATGTCCCGCCACAAACCCCACCTTCGTCCAACCGTTCATTGTTGATTGCTGATTGCTGATTGCACTCCGCTGTATCTCAAAACCCGAGTTGTTGATCTCTGTCGCGGTCTTCCAGGCAAGTGCTATTTTGCCGTTGAGTGAGGCTGCGGTGAAGGAAGTGAGTTCGACCGGCAGAGGGATAAACGATGAATCTGCAGTGTATCTCAGAACGCGGTTATTACCGAGGTCTGCCACCCACAAATGACCGCTGTTATTGTCTATCGCCAAGCCAGCAGGGGAATACAGGCTTGTCTGAAATGGGTGACCGCCCCCTGAGTTTATACTATGGGCATTAAAAGTGCTCTGGCCAAGAACTGAATCCGCTGTATTGTTCATTTTTGCGGATGGAGACTCGTAGAGCAGAATCCGATTGTTACCCTGATCTGAAACGTAGAGCCGTCCTGCACCGTCTACGGCAACTCCGAAGGGAGCAGCCATGGTGTGCGAGCTTCGTGTAATTGGAATAGAATTGGAAGTAAAATTCGGTTGCCCCAAGACTAAATCCGCGGCCGCTCCGTTGGCTTTGCTTGCAGCGTTTAGGAACATGAGAACCCTGTTGTTCCCTTGGTCGGCGACATAAAGCGTGCCTGCTTTGTCAATCGCAACACCAGTCGGGTTAAACATTGTTGTGGCCGTGCATGAAGAGCCGGCATGTGTAAAATCTTGCTGGCCCAATACGCCATCAGCCGGGCCTCCGCTGGCCTTACTGCTGAAGTTATTGAAACGAAGCACTCTGTTGTTTAAGTTATCTGCAACGTACAAATGACCTGAGGCATCGACCGCAACACCATAGGAAGAAGAAAATGTAGACTGGCTTGTGCCTCCACCGGCGGTCGAGAAATCCGGTTCCCCCAGCACAACATTGGCCGAAGCAGAACCGCTTGTGATATTGAAGGCGGAGTTAAATAACAAAACCCTGTTCGCATTCTCGTCTGCGACTATTAATGTTGTTGTTCCCGGCGCAAGACATAGGCCGGTTGGAAAATCCATTCCTGTTTGACTCACATCTGAGGCAAAACCAGAGAAGTCTGACTGCCCAAAAACGGCCTCTGCCGGAGCATAGCTCGCCAAACCCGTTGTATCCCACCTCAGCACACGATTGAAAGAAGCATCGGCAACGAATATCTTACCGTTGGCCGCATCAATCGCAACAGAATAGGGAACCATTGCAGTGGTCGATGGCGACCCGGGAGACGTCCCGGTAACAAAGTCAGGCTGCCCCAGAACGATGTCTGCGGGTTGTCCCTTGACGAATTGCGCATCAGCCGAAATGCCCACAAGAAGGATGGCCGCAAAAAGAAGTAGAGTTGTTTTCATGGTGTTATCCAAAAGTAATTGATTGATGTGAATTAATACCCTTGAATATGGCGGCGCAGCCATTTCCTGTGAAGGGGGGATTATTTTTCTTCTATAAAATTAGAGAATGGGGAGGGAAATGTCAAGGGCGTTTGCAGGAAGTGTGACCTGGCGCAGAGGACATTGCTGCCGAAAAGGTAAGGTGAAGACAGTAGAGTGCGAACGGGAGAGAATGGGGAATTAGGAATTAGGAATTGGGAATTGGGAGAATTCAGTCTTAATCATTCATAATTTGAGACTTCTTAATGATTCTAAAAATATGACTCGCACAATTCCCAAAGGGAAGGCTTCGCCAGACGCAAGGTCACAAAATGACTTGAGAATAGGCTCTTTGCGCCTTTGCGGCTTGGCGAGAGACGATTTTTCAGAAGTCCCAATTCATAATTCCCGACTCCTAATTCAAAATTCATAATTGCTCCAATCGTTTCCGCAGCATGGTATTCCTCTCTCTCACTTCGTCGTTGCGGACGGCGATGGCGAGGGCTTTCATTTCACCGACAAGGATGAGCAGCTCGCGTGCGCGTGTGACGGCCGTGTAGATGAGGTTGCGCTGCAGCATAATATAGTGGGACGTCGAGACAGGGACGATGACTGCCTTGAACTCATTCCCCTGGCTTTTGTGGATCGTCATCGCGTACGCGAGCGTCAGCTCGTCGAGCTGTTCGAATGTATAATCGACCTTCTTCCCGTAAAACTCCACGATGAGGATCCCGTCGTCCTTGTCCACTCCGGCAACGCGTCCGAGGTCGCCGTTGAAGACGTCCTTGTCGTAATTGTTCTTCGTCTGCATCACCTTATCGCCCATCAGGAATTTCCGTTCGCTCCCCTGCCAGCAAAGTTTGGAGTTCCCGTTCAGCGCGCGCTGCAGTTCCTTGTTGAGCTCGCGCACGCCGGCTGCCCCGTTGTGCATCGGCGAAAGGACCTGGATATCGTCGAACGGGTCGTACTGATAATTTTGCGGGAGGATCGTTGAACAGAGCCGCACGATCGTCTCCTGCATGTTTTCCGCGGAAGTCTCTTCGAGGAGTTTGAAGTCGGGCGAGAAGACGGGCATTTCCCCGGCGTCGATCCTGTGCGAGTTTGCGATGATCGTGCTCTCTTCCGATTGGCGGAAGATCGTATCCAGGCGCACCGTGCCGATGATCTTCGCTTCGATGAGGTCGCGCAGCACCTGCCCCGGGCCGACGGAAGGAAGCTGGTCGACGTCGCCGACGAGGACAAGCTGTGCCTCCGGCTTCACGGCGTCGAGGAGCGCCGCGCAGAGTTCGATGTCCACCATCGAAACCTCGTCCACGATGAGCATGTCGCATTCGAGCGGCGAGTCGGCACCGCGCCGGAACATTCCCGACAGCGGTTCGTACTCGAGCAGCCGGTGGATCGTTTTTGCTTCACGGCTGGACAATTCCGAAAGGCGTTTTGCCGCGCGGCCCGTCGGCGCGCAGAGGAGGTAATTCACACCCAGCTCGTCCGCGAGTTCGATGATGCCGTTGACGCACAATGTTTTTCCCGTGCCCGGCCCGCCGGTGAGGATCGTGATCGGTTTTTGGATGGAATGGAGAATGGCGTCGCGCTGCTTGGCGTCGAACTCGATCTCGTGCCGTTTCTCGATGTGCGAGAGCGAGGCAAGGAGCTTGCTTTCGGAAAAAGGCTTCGAGCCTTTTCGGAGCAGCAGGCCGATGTTGTCCGCCGACTCTATCTCCGCCTGATGGAGGAGAAAAGGAAAAAGGTTGTCGTTCTCGGCGGCGAGAAATCCGTTGCGGATGCTTTCATTGATAGCGAGGCTGATCTTTGTTTCGTCGACGACGAGGAGTTCCGCCGAGCGGCGGGCTAATTCTTCTCTCGGAAGATAGCAGTGGCCGGCCGCGCGGCACGCATCGTTGAGGACGAACCGAATGCCGGCCTCGAGACGGTACATGCTTTCGGGCTGGACGCCGACGCGCTGGGCGATCGAATCCGCGATCTGAAAGCCGATGCCCTGGACATCCTGGATCAACTGGTACGGATTGTTCTTCACGACGCCGGCGGCGCCTTTCCCGTACGCTTTGAAGATCCTGATCGCCTGGCTCGTGCTGATGTTGTACGACTTCAGGTACGTCATGACGTCCTGCATTTCGCGGAGGGATGAGGCGGATTCTACAATCTTTTCGAGCTTCTTCTTCCCGACGCCTTCAACTTCCATCAGGCGCTCGGGATTCTTGTTGAGGATGTCGAGCGTTTTGACGCCGAATTTTTTGACGATGCGCGCTGCCAGCGCAGGCCCGACGCCGTGGATGAGGCCGGACGAAAGATATTCCTGGACTCCGTGCAGCGTGGTCGGTTCCCTGATCTCGTAGCTGTCGAACTGGAATTGTTTGCCGTACTTCGGATGCGTCGTCCACGCGCCGGAGATGCTGTACTCTTCCCCTTCGCGCGGGTCCATCATGTAGCCGACGATGGAGACGCTCCCTTCGGAAGTTTTCAGCCCACCGATGAGGTACCCGTTTTCGTTGTTGGTGTAAATAATTTTAAAGAGCGTTCCCCGAAGCGTCAGCTGCTGTCGTTCTTTTTGAGGCGGCATAGTGTAAGTTTCTTCCCCCTAATGGTGTTTAATTCCTAAATCGCTTGTTCACCCTGAGCAACCCTGTTCCTCAACAGCGGAACGAGAGCGTCGGAGGGCGTTACCCCTCCCCCGATGCGTCCCGCTTTGCGGGATTTACTCGGCATGAACATGATTTTTAATTCCTAAATCGCTTGTTCACCCTGAGCAATCCCGTTCCACAACAGCGGAACGGGAGCGTCGAAGGGCCTCACATTCTTTCTCTCACCGCATTAAACACTTCACTCACGGAGAGGAGGTTCATACATTCCATATATCCGCTGCCGGTGCGGTTGCAGACGTTCAGATGGCACGGATGGCATGGAACGTCCTTCCTGAGCGCAATATTTTTTGACGATCCCCCCGGAAACGCCGGTGTATACGGAAACCATATATTTTCTTCGCCGGGACCGAAGAGACCGATCGTCGGCGTTCCAACCGCGGCGGCGATATGCATTGGACCCGAATCGTTCGCGACATACGCCGAGCAGAGCGAGAGGATCGCGGCCAACTGACGAAGCGGAAGAACGGGAAGCGAGAGCACTCCGCCGACGGCTGCGCTTTCGACCTTTCCCGCAGCTTCGCCGTCCCTCGGACCCTTCGTCAGAATGATCTGCGCGTGCGTTTTGGCGATAAGCGAATCTGCCAGGTTCGCGAACCGATCGGCCGGCCACAATTTCGCCGGCCACGTTCCGCCGGGATGCAACGCAACGATCGGCCGGGAAAAATCGATTCCCTGCCATTCCAGATACCGGCACGATTCTTTCTTCTCATCGCCGGTCAAAAATATCTCGGGAGCAAAGTATTTCGGCTCGATGCCGGCGGCCTTCAGCGATTGGTAATGAAACTCGACCGCCGATTTCGGCAGGCCGTCATCTTTTATTCGTATGGTGTAGAGCTTGCCACGCCCCGGCAAATCTCCCCCCACTCTCACACGCGCCCCTGTCGCGTATGAAAGAAGGGCGCTTCTCGGGTTGCAGAAGAGATCGACAACGAGGTCGAACCGCTTGCGGTTGAGACGGTAGAAAAGACCCAACTGCTGAAATACAGTGTTCCTGGAAAAGTCTATGGAGAAAATTTCGTCGAGGTACGGATTCTGTTCAAGGAGCGACACTCCGCTTTTGTCGCCGAGGTACGCGATATACGCATTCGGAAACCTGTCCCGCAGCGTATGGATGAGCGGCGTTGTAAGTACGATATCGCCGATGAATTTCAAACGGGTGAGAAGAATGCGACTGTACAAAGCTGCCATAGAAGACGTTTGCCGCGCAGGGGTGATGGACGAAAAGCTTGGCGCTTAACCGAGTTACGCCGCAGACATACTGCGATCGCCGATAATATAGCAAAAAAGCGATTGGGGCTCAACATGAGAAGTGTCCACACCACTGAAGTGTCGCAGTTTTACAGCGCTTCAGTGGCATAGATTCTTCACTTCGTCCCGCTAACGCGGGACTCGTTCAGAATGACAATGATGGAGCTGTGTTAAGTCAAAAACATATTCATCCTGACTACTACATGTCACCCTGAGCGGAGCGAAGCGTCTACGATGTTAAAGATTCTTCTCTCGTTCCCAGTCCCAAAGGGATCACTTCGGGACGAGGACGTTGGGAACGAGGTGGATTTTCAACGAACGCTAAGAAGGACGGGTCTCTTTCTACTCATCATTCACATCGAGATTCCAGGGTTACAATTGGGGAGGAGTTCGCCGAGAACGGTACACTTTCCGTAGCACTGCGATCATGATCAGAACGACAATGCCGATCCCCGAAGCAAGAAGAAGATTACTCTGAATCTTGTCGCTGACACTCTGCCATTGTTCGCCGACCAATTTTCCAAGAAAAACAAATGTCAACGCCCAGATAAGGGCGCCCGAGTACGCAAACAGAGCGAAACTCCTGTAGCGCAGACCAGACATGCCGGCCGTGAATGCGGTGAGGTGACGTATCCCGGGAATAAAATATCCGACAACCAGGAGCCATTTTCCAATGCGCTGGTACCAATCCCGCACGACTTTTAATTTCTCTTCTGAGAAGAAAGGGATGTGAAATTTCAATAACACTGTCAGGCCGTAGCGCCGCCCGATTTCATAGCTGAGAGAAATTCCCGCCATGCTCCCCAAAAAACCGGAGAGAATAACGTATTGCAGCTGCAGAGAATTCCTGGAAACAAGGTAGCCCGCAAACATCAAAAGAGTCTCATCGGGGATGGGCAGACCAACGATGCCAAACATCATACATCCGAACAAAGCTGCATAGCCGTACTGAGCAATCCAATGAAAGACCATGTCCATAGTACGCTCTTAACCCATGTAAAAAGAAATGTGTCTTTTTCCCTCGTTCCCAACGGGGACGTTGGGAACGAGAAAATTTTGTCCCAAGGGGATCGCTTCGCGACCTTGGGGAGAATCCATGACAATCATGCATTGTGCATCTACGAGGCTTCAGTGTCGTGGATGCTTCTCCCGCCATAAGGCGGCGGGACTCAGCATGACATTTACAAATGAATTCTACATCGAACCAATTTTTGAGATGTCTTCCAATAGAGCATCGATCTCATTTCTGAATGGCGCAGACGGCTGGGCGCCTAACCTGGTTACGGAGATCGCTGCCGCTGCAGTCGCAAATCGTGCGGAATCTGCAAGTGTCCGCCCCTCGGCAAGGGCAACGGCCAGGCACCCGCAGTAGACGTCGCCGGCGGCGGTGGTATCCACCGCATCAACCTTGAACGCCGGTATCCATTCGGACGAACCGGGCGATGCGACGTATGAACCGTGCGCGCCAAGCGTTATGATAACGGTCTCGCATCCGAGTTCCATAAGCTCGGTTGCCGCGCGTTCCACGGATTCATCTCCGGCAACATTGATGCCGGATAACATGCCCGCCTCGATCTCATTCACCGCAAGGATCTTCACTTTTCGAAGATACGATCTGTCAAACTCTCTTGCCGGCGCGTAATTCCATAAGACTCTTGTGTGATGTTTTTCACAGACATCCAAAATATATTTTAACGTTTCCGGCAGGATCTCGTACTGCAATACTGCGATCGCGGCAGCATGGATCAACGCGTCAATTTTGTCGATGTGTTGAGGCGTCAATCGGTAGTTGGCACCGGGCGCAACAGAAAGATAGTTTGCTCCCTGTTCTCCGATCATGACGAGAGCTGTTCCGCTTGAAATGCCCTTCTCACAGAAAACAAATTCGGTGCCGATCCCTTCATTCTTGAAATGTTCCAGCATCTGCAGCGAAGCGGCATCATCGCCGATGCAATTGACAAAGTGAACCGTGCCGCCTGCGCGTGCCGCTCCAACGGCCTGGTTCGCCCCTTTTCCCCCAAACGTCTGCATGAAAACTGCATCGGTGATCGTTTCCCCCACGCCGGGGAGCCTCGGCATTTTCATGATGTAGTCAATGTTCGAACTGCCGATGACGACAATGTCTTTTTTCATGACGTGCTCATGCTATAACTCATGATGATTCCTTGCCACGAAGGCGCGAGGACATAAATTGATTGTGATGAATGCTTCATTGTGCACCGAACTCTAACAGAATGTTTTCCTTTTCTTGGAAGCTATCTCAAGAACTCCGAAAATTGTCATTCTGAACGGAGCGAAGCATCCATAACAATCATGCACTGTGAATCTACGAGGCTTCAGTGTCGTGGATGCTTCGCTACGCTCAGCATGACATTTACAAATGCATTCTACATCGAAACCATTTAAGAAGCCATCTCAAAAGCTCCGACAAATGTCATTCTGAACGGAGCGAAGCGGAGTGAATGCCGAAAGCATCTCCCAAAGGGATCGCTTCGCGACCTTCGGGAGAATCCATGACAATCATGCACTGCGAATCTTCGAGGCTTCAGTGCTGTGGATGCTTCGCTACGCTCAGCATGACATGTACAAATGCATTCTGCATCGCAACCATTTAAGAAGCCATCTCAAAAGCTCCGAACAATGTCATTCTGAACGGACCGAAGCGGAGTGAATGCCGAAGGCATCTCCCAAAGGGATCGCTTCGCGACCTTCGGGAGAATCCATAACAATCATGCACTGCGAATCTTCGAGGCTTCAGTGTCATGGATGCTTCGCTACGCTCAGCATGACATTTACAAATGCATTCTACATCGAAACCATTTTAGAAGCCATCTCAAAAGCTCCGAAAAATGTCATTCTGAACGGAGCGAAGCGGAGTGAATGCCGAAAGCATCTCCCAAAGGGATCGCTTCGCGACCTTCGGGAGAATCCATAACAATCATGCACTGTGAATCTACGAGGCTTCAGTGTCGTGGATGCTTCTCCCGCCGAAATGCGGCGGTCGACGATTGGACTCGTCGAGGATCAGCATGACATTTACAAATGCATTCTGCATCGCAACCATTTTTGGGATAGCTTCTAGTGACGTTGTGGCTTCGTGGCGATACTATTGGCCGCTCGCGCACCATAAGTAGCTCATTAAGCTTGTAGTACAGTCAGAGTTTCGCTGCGACGATGAGGCCTAAGCCGATGATAAATGAGATGAACATCAACGCCAGATAGCGAGAGATCGACGGCGGCGCGCCTTTGAACTCTTTGAAAACAAAAACACCCCATGCCGCGCCGATCATGGTGGACCCTTGTCCCAATCCATACGAAATCGCGGGACCGGCTTTGTGCGATGCCAACAGGTTGAACAGAAAGCCCGTATTGAAAATCAATCCTCCCGCAAGACCTATCAGATGCCGTCTCAACGTCCCGTTCACGAAATACTCTCCGTATGTCGATCTGTTCCCGTCAACCGGCCTGAGCATGAAATATGTGTTCCACACGAAATTGGAAAGGAAGACGCCAACGGAAAAAATTAGCACAGCGGAATACGGAGTAAGCTTTCCCGATTCGGGGGCATTGAAATTCAACGTCATACTGTCGGCGACAAAACGGTAGAAAAATCCCATAATGATGCCGGCAAAAACAGAAAGAACAATGCCCTTGGTCTGGGAAGAACTTCTCGAAGCCGAGACCTTCGAAGCGGCGACGGCGTTGACCACCATAGCCGCGACAACCAGCAGTACTCCGGCAAACAGCAGGAGCGGATCGCCCTCAGGCTGCTTGATATAGTTCACCACCACGCCGATGACCAGCGCCAATCCGACGCCGATGGGAAAAGCGATGGATAATCCGGCAACAGCAATCGCCGCAACGATGAGGAGGTTGGAGATATTGAAGACAGCCCCCCCGACAAACGCCGAGATGAACGAGTTGAGGTCGGCCTGCCGGATGTCGGCAAGGAAGCCTCTACCGTCGGTGCCCGTGCTTCCGAGCGACAGCCCGAAGAGGAGCGCTGCGACAATCAGCCCCATGGAATAATCCCAATAGAACAACGGAAAGGGCCACTCCTTCGACGAAATCTTGGACGTGTTCGCCCACGATCCCCAACAGATCATCGTCACAACACAGAATGCAACGGCAACTGAATATTCATTTACGATATACATTTGTCGGTCCCTAAAATAATTTACGATTTACGATTCCCGATTTTCGATTTGAATATGCTTTTTCCGCCTAGGCTGTGAGAAATTCCGGATACTACATGTCACCCCGAGTCCCGCTTTACAGTGGGATTGACTCCGCGAAGGGTCTAAAAAATAATTTACGATTTACGACTGAAATATCTTCATGAATTCACCAAAATTAAGACACTCCTAATGAGCACTTTCGATCTGGGACAAGTAGATCACGGCGCCGATAGCATGATAGAACGGAACACCCCATACTTCCTGTGTATTCCATTCTACGGCATTCGATGTTTCCATATACGGACTATCGTCCAATCGTCCGACGAAGCCGTCCATCGTCGCGTCGGGAATCAGGTAATTCACGAACGACGCTAAAACTGGATGCCTAAACCCCACGCCGGTGAAGAGACAAAGACCCGTGGTGTTATGGCCGGTCGCCCATTGTATTAATTTCTCGCTTTCTTCGCGGTAGGCGTCTTTCTTCCAGAGGAGGGCGGCGCGCGCCAAGAGGTAGGCGTGGTGCATAAGAACGGCGTCGGTGCCGTGCACCATCTCCTGCGCATTCAGCGGGCTGATGAACGTACGAACAACGTTGCCTCCCCCCGCATCGCGAAACGTCACTTCATCGGAATGCAGCGGCTTCACGAACATACCGTACGGCGTCACCGAAAATGGATTGCTGGCGGCATCTTTCAAAATGTAATTCTCGATATACCGCCGCACTGCCGAACCCGTTCGTTTCGTGAGGTCCGCTTTCGCCGGAATGTCGAGCTCGCAGACGCGGAGCAGCGCCATCGCCGGTTCGGCATTCCACACGACGCTGCGGTACCCGTCGGTCTTCCCTTTTTCATAAAAATATCCGTTCAGCCGAAAGTCGCCGGTTTCCTGGCAGGTCATGAGTTCATCGGCAAGGCTCTCAATCTTTTCGGCGTTAACATGCCCGAGTCCGGAGGCGTATAATTCGCAGGCGGCCAGCAGCTCTTCAGCAACGAAAAGCGTCCTGCCGTCGTGCTTAGCATCCTGGCTATACTTCCATCCAAGCTCCGCAAGGTGTTCACATTTCAAGGCATCCGCCGCTTCCAAAACTCTCGAAGCAAACACCTGGTTGCGGATAAAAAGGAACTGACAGACGGGATTATACGTCGTTCTAATTTTCCTTTCATCCCCATTTTCTTTGATGTTGTCGCTCATCCCTTCTCCCGAACCGAGGCACCCGGCATGGTTTTCACACCACCAATCGTCCTGATAATTTTTCCCTCCTCGCAGCGTTCCGCTCCCGATATCCTCATAGACCCTCCCTTCCGGAGTGATCATCGCCTGGAAGAACTTGTTCCCCCATTTGATCTCGTCTACCGCGGCATCTCTGAACGCATGGTCGGCATGTTGTGCGATCATGACAAGGGCTTCGATGTGCGAGCTCGTCTGCGAGATCCACTTGCGGAAATCGCCTGCATCGTTCCATCCGCCGGCAGCGGGAACATACGTGCCGTCGGTGTCGAGAACTCCGTCATCCGCATTCTCGAGCGGCCGTATTCCGGGTATCTCGGTCCCCGACCGCTGGCAATGCAGGTAATTGAGATAACTCCGGACAAGGCGGCTGTACGGATCGCTTTCTATTACGAACGGCGTCGTGAAGCCGTACTCGGTTTCAATCTGGTAAAGGCCGGGTTGAGTGAACGCGGTGAAATCACCCTGATAAAAAACTCCCCATCGCGTACTGATTTTTTTCAATGTTCCGCAGTAGGCAGAGACGCCGGCCCCTGACTTGTCTCCAATATATTTCCCTTTGTCAATATCGAACGGCCAATCGAAGAACGCGCCGGTCCAGGCTTTCGGCAGATGCTGTTCGCGTTTCATTCGTGTGAGGAGGTGGTCGACATAGAAGGGAATTTCAGCGGGAAGAAGCGAATCTCGAGACGACGGCAGGAGTGTTACCGTCTTCGGGCTTTGCTGCCGGAATCCGAGCTGCGATGTGACAAGAGTGGGCTGGTCAACATACGTTGTGCGAATCTCCTGGGATTCAAGCGGCCGGGCAGAGATCAGGAGAAGGAGAGAGAATGAAACGAGTGCTGAATTCAGAATCGAACGGATCAGGGTAGTCATGGAAAGCCTGTGGTGATATGCGAATGGTTTGAACTGGAATCGAGGTCCCGGCACATTATGCGGGCCGAACTACTCTCTACGAGAAGGGCGGCGCCATTTCAACTTATTGTCTTCTCCACCGATTGACAAATTCGCTCCAGACAAAGTCGTTCACCGAGTATGGAGCGATCTCGAAATAACGCTCGCTGCTGCCTGGGTAGATTTCCCGAAAAGGAATTGTAAAACTGCGATTGCTTCCGATGTCGTAGTACCATACTTCGTTCGAGAGACCCTGGCACTCCACATAGTCCGGCGCGCCGCAGACAATATACGAAATTCCCATAGGAGTTCTCCATCCCTCAATGCACGATGAGAAGAGAAGATTTGCTTCTTCTATGCGGTTGTAGAATTCCTTCCGGCGTACGGTGCCGCCATGATCTCCCCAAAATATCTGCACTCGACGAAGACGATCGCTCAGCGTCGCACCGGCACGAAGGCTGTCGACCTCCTGCGGCCAGGCAATATACGAGAGGGCTGCGATCTCTTCATCAACGCCCTTCAGGCTGGGAAAGGACGGCCGGTAGACGGAAAACTTGCCCGTACTCACACTGCTGTCGGCAACCCCATTCCGGCGGTGAAAAACCTTCCTCGTCACGGTTGTTACTCCGACGGCCAATTTTGGGAAATATTGAAAAATCTGGAGAACGCCGTCGACGCCGGAAACGAACGTCGAATCGTAGCGATAGTAAAGAGAATCCGGCGGGCTCATGCAAGAGGTCATCCGCAAATTGTATGGGGGGAGAATAGAAACGAACTTCGTGTCGGCGGTGTCGCGCCCTGAGGGCATCATGTATAATAGAGAGAGCTGGACAGTATCACCCCGCCTGAGGTTATAGAGTTCCTGAAACATTCCAATGGAATCCCTGACATACGAAAGGCGTGACGGAAACAGCGGCGTAAGGGAAACGCCATGCTGCTCGGACCGTGAATCTTCGAACAGCAAATAATCGCCGGCTCCAAAATCATCCTTCGAAAAACTCTCCACTTCTATCCTTTCGCGGCGACGGAATGAGAGGTGCGAGCGGTTGTCCACAACGAGAATCTCGAGGAGGTAGTCGCCGGGCGGGACGAAGAACATTTTGAGGAATGCGTCGTGAAGGGATGAGGACGTTTCGGCGTACGATTGTGCAACGACCGTGCGGTCGACGTCATTGGCGCGGACGACCGATCCGCTTTCGTCGCGCAGTACGAACGATGCTGTGTACGATGCCGTAAAGACATCAAAGTCTTTTTCAAAATGAATGCGCGAGTAAGGTATCTGGAAATAGATGTCGAACCTGTTCCCCTCTTTCGTATTGACGTTGAGGTTGAATGTCTCGCATGCCGGCAGCGAATGCTGCATCGACTTGGACGTGTAATAACATTCGCCTGTGGTATTCACGCCGGATGAGCATCCGCCGAGCATCAGCCCGGCAGCGGCGATGGAAACGCACACCATCCTCAGCAGCGGTGCGGTCATTCCATTACCGATGATATCCAATCGCATCGTTCGATCCATCCTCCAATCTGATGCAGCATCGTCGGAGATAGTGTGAAATTCTGAGCTTCCCAAAACATGCTTTTTGCCTGTTCAAATTTTCCGGCACGGTATGACGCCTCGCCACCGTTCATGAGGCAATGAAGCGAGAGAACATTGTCCTTCAACAGCTTTGCTGCGGCACCATATGCGGCGGCCGATTCGCGGTACTGTTTCGTTCGGAAGAGTTCGGATGCCTGAAGGTACTCGGCGGCGGCGCGGGAATCGTCAAACCCGTGCAGCATTTTCAGCAATTCAGAGCGGGCAGAGTCCGAGGCACCGAAGTAGAAATAATCGCGCAGGGCCAGGTTCAACCGGGGCTCTTTCACGATCATGCATCGAAGGGCGGCGGCTTCCGAAAAAGGGGCGCTGTAATTCATTGCCTCTATGTGATGGTACGTTCGCAGCGCCCGCGGGACATCTCCGAGAAACCAGAGCGCATCGCCGAGCAAGAGGAGAACTCCGGGATTGAACCGGAGCATTGAGCGTTCATCGAGTCCGTCATAGAGATCGACCGCGTCGTGAAATTTCTTCTGGCCGATGAGGGACTGGAGCAGTCCCCGGAGCGCAAATGCCGTTTGAGCATCGCCGAACGACGCTGAAAATTCGCTCTCCGCTTTGGCAAAATTTCTCACCCGGATCGCCTGCACGGCATTGGAGTTTTTTTCGGCAGTGACTCGCGCGCACGTCTTCCGGAAAATCGACTGTTGGGCAAAGAGCGTCCTCACCGTTTCGCCGGGAATTGCAGTTGCATTCACCGTCCTCAAAAAGCGTTCCCAATCTGCGATGAGCACATCGAGGGAGACACCGTACACCTCGACGAAGTGTCCTGCCGGAAATACCTCTTTAAAGCGATTCACGCCGAAGCGGTCGATAAGATACTTCGTGAACGAGGCAGCGACAACATATGCATACGAACCTTGCTGCACGGCGAACCCTGTGTAACTGAAAAGCGCCGCCGGGTCTCCGAGCAATTTTTCGTGCTGCATCGCCGCCGCATATTCATGGGGGGAAAATTCCTCCAGATTCCAGTCCACGGCAGTCGCGAACCCCTCGTTCAGCCCCATGCGGTCGCTCGCACCGATCACCGGCAGTCCGACATTTGCCGCCAGGACGTGCACCAGCTCGTGGCGGAATGTCTCTTCGAATGAATCGAGCGTGAGATGAATTTCCTTCCGCCATGGCTTCGCGATGTTCGTTGTTGACGTTCCGATGAAGCGTCGTTTCGCTTCGCCGGATGGATAGAGATACACGGAGATCTTCGTTCCATGGCCGAGTGACTCTTTCATCCGGAAAGCGTCGATATCGTACTGATACTCCGCCTCGGCTTTCAGAAACTGCATTTCCTGTCCGGAAACATCCTCCTTCGGATAATAGAGCACAAAGTGCGTTGTCGTTGCCATCCCCCCCAATTCCGATTGAATGTCGGAAGGAGTGAATTGAAACCCGAGCGCGCTCTGTTCAAAGTGGCCGTAGACGAGGAGAGAGAGACAGAGCAAGGCTCCGCCGTAAAGCAGCCGGTCTCCTTTCCTGACTCTGAATGCCTGGATATTCTCGTACAGTTTGTAATCGGACCAGACCATTTTGACGGAAAGAAAAAAAAGGATGATGCAGAACAGCGAGGCGATGAGGGTAAATTCGCGGTACAGGATCAGGGGCGTGAGGTTGTTCAGCCTTTCGTCGTAGGTGATGCCGGGGAAATACCCGAGGACAACGTTGTAGGCGAAAAGCTGAGGCTCGGTATAGGTGATAAGAACGATCTGAGCCAAGATGGCGAGAATGAGAAGGACAAAGATCGTACGCGCCCGGCGGAAGAGAATTGTGAGAGGAAGCGCCAGCGAAACCGCAAAGATCATTGAACACGCCGGGAGGAGCGCATAGTATTCCAGGCCGCCGGCGAACGAGCAATTCTTTACGGCGGCGGCATTCGCGGACATCACCGCGACTGGAATGAGGAGAAGAACGCCGTTGACTACAAAGTAATGAGCAACGACCAGGAGGAATTTTCTCCTCGATATGGCTTGCCGAACGTGAATCCTGAGAAAACCGATAGTCAAGAGTCCGCTGATGAGCGCAGCGGGAACCGTCATCACCGCCGAGAACTCATAGCCGAGATAATTGAAGAGAGGGAGCTGTGTGAGCGCCCCTGCGATCAGAAAGTAAATCAACGCAGCAGTGCGGACAGAATGCAGACGGAAATATGCGAGGAGAATTTTCATCGAAGAGAAGAGTTAAAAGTGAAAAGTGAATAGTGAAAAGTGAAAGATTCCATATTCTTCTGCACTAGCTAACCGAACAACTATAGAACCCTTTACACTTTTAACTTTTCACTCTTCACTATTCACTAACCCTCTTTTAAATTAACTTAATCATATCTAAAAACATCGCCAGAAAAAAAATCCCGAAAAGGAGGATGAACACAGCAGAGATGCCCGATTTGATCATCATCTCTTTTGTCCGTTCCATATCGATTACAACTTTCGGATACGTCTTGACGGTCATATCCCCCGTGACCAAAGTCTGACATGAAAGACGGATATTTTTCTCTATCCGTCGTGCATAGAAAGGAGTGCTGCTGATCAGCGTTTGTTCCTCGTCTTCCCTTCTCGCGGACGCTCCTTTGCCGTCGACAACCTCCACCCGGCACGTGCCGCATAATTCGAATCCCCTGCAGTTGATCAGCTTCGCAAATCCGATGTATGGGGAGACGCCGTTCTTCAACAGAGTGCGGCGCAGGTTCGCTCCGGCGGGAACTTCGATCGTCTTGTTTTCATTGGCAAGCGTAATGACTGGCATGCGGCACTAGCTCCGAAATTGTTCTTGGGGTGTGGGATGTTCGACTGGAGTAAAATATCAAAAACCGAGGAGGGAAGCAAGAAGATCGGGGGTAGTGGGCTAGTTCGCCTACTTCACCCTTCGACGCGTCCCGAAAAAAAATCGGGACTTGCTCAGAGTGAGCATACCACCTTCATCCTGAGTAAGTGAGCGGAGCGAATGCATCGAAGGACGATTTCGGCGCCTGTTAAATCAAAATGACACACTACTGACGGGGCCGGATGACCTTGTCAAGGTGTAGGTTTATTCCTGCTCTTCGGCGTGGTGCTTGACAATTTTCGCGTCGACGAGATACACGACGTCTTCCGATATGTTGGTGGCATGGTCCGCGAGGCGCTCAAGATGGCGTGCCAAAACGATAATGTGTGCTGCCGGTTCGATGATATCGGGATTCGCCCTCATCTCGGCTACCAGATACTGAAAAATGCTCTTGTTCAGGTTGTCGACGAGGTCGTCCTTCGGCAGAATCTCGCGGGCGAGATCGGGGTCGTTGTTCACGAACGAATCGATCGCATGCTTCACCATCTCACGCGCTATGCTCGACATTTCAATGACTCTCGATTTTCGCAGCAGCTCAAGATGGTACTGCAGTGATATCGCGCGTTCGGCGATATTGACCGCGATATCTCCCATCCGCTCCAATTCATGATTGATTTTCAACGCGGCCATGATCAGCCTCAGGTCAGTTGCAACAGGCTGTGTCAGCGCGAAAATGCGCTCGCACTGGGAATCGATAAGATTGTCGAACTCGTCGACTTTACGGTCGCGGTCCATCACTAGCCTCGCCCTCTCGACATTCGATTCGAGCAGTGCTGCCGTGGCCATGTCAATTTGCTCGTCGACCAGGCTTCCCATTTTGATAATGTTGGTCCGGAGTTGATCGAGTTCTATTTCAAAGTGTCGGGGCATTGGGAAGACAATTAAGAATTATGAATTAAGAATTAGGAATTTTGAATTAGAATAAAAAAATGTCTAGCCGAAGCGGCCGGTAATGTAATCTTCCGTTTGTTTCTTCTGGGGGGATGTGAACAGGCGCTCGGTTTCGCCGAACTCGATAAGCTGGCCGAGATAGAAAAAGGCGGTCTCGTCGCTCACTCTGGCCGCCTGCTGCATGTTATGCGTGACGATGACGATCGTGTAGTTTTTTTTAAGCTCCTGGATCAGTTCTTCTATCTTCGCGGTCGCAATCGGGTCGAGTGCACTCGCCGGTTCATCCATCAAGATCACTTCCGGGTCGACCGCGAGAGCGCGTGCGATGCAGAGACGCTGCTGCTGTCCGCCGGACAAACTGATGCCGGACCTGTCCAGAATGTCTTTTACTTCATCGAAGAGGGCCGCCTGGCGAAGGCTTCGTTCGACTGTTTCCGCCAGCGAGTTCTTTTTCACCATGCCGTTGAGGCGAAGCCCTGCTGCCACATTGTCGAAGATCGACATCGTCGGAAACGGATTGGGTTTCTGAAAAACCATCCCTACCCTGCGCCGCAGCACGACGGGATCGTAATCGTCGATGCTTTCTCCATCAAGCATGATGGAACCTTTCCGTGTGCCTCCTGCAACTTCGTGCATCCGGTTCAGGCACCGGAGGAATGTCGACTTGCCGCATCCCGAAGGACCGATTATTGCCACGACGGTATTCTGGGGTACGTCCAGAGAGATTCCGTGCAATGCCTTGCTCTTGCCGAAGAAGGCTTCAACGTTTTTTGTCGAAACTTTCACATTCATAGTTTTTTCCGCTTCGCGTTTGCTGCCGATAACAAGGGGCGTCTTCGCGACCTTTTCGTCAATGACCGTTTCCTGCATAGCGTCCTCTCGTTACGAATCGAAATATAACATTCAAGATGGTAATAAAAAATATGAGCACAAAAGCGGCGGCCCACGCCTGTCTGTTCCAATCGGCGAACGGCGCCTTGGCATAGTCATAGATAAAAACGCTGAGCGAAGCAATGGGCTGGCCGATCTCCGTGGACCAGAAACGATTTCCCAACGCAGTAAAAAGGAGAGGCGCCGTTTCACCCGCAGCACGTGCAAGGGCGAGCAGAATTCCTGTCGTGATCCCTCTCAAAGCGGTAGGAAGAATCACTCTCAGCGTCACTTTCCACCGAGCGATGCCGAGAGCGAGACCCGCTTCCCGAATGGACTGAGGAACAAGAAGCAGCATTTCTTCCGTCGTACGGGTTGCGGTCGGGATCATCAGGATTCCAAGCGCAACCCCTCCCGCGAGAGCAGAGAAGTGCTTCATGGGGAGGACGACAATGATATACGCAACGACGCCGACAACGATCGATGGTATTCCGCTCAGGACATCCGTGAGAAAACGAACGACCGATGCAAACGCTCCATGCTTATGTTCGGCAAGATAGATTCCGGTGAAAAGGCTGATCGGAAGCCCAAAGAGAGCCCCGAGGCCGATCAGGATCGCCGTTCCGACAATTGCATTTGCCATTCCCCCGCCGCTTTCTCCGACAGGCTTCGGCATCTGGGTGAAGAAATCAAGATTGATCGCGCCGATTCCTTGCGAGAGGGAGTAAAAAAAGATAAGGAAGAGAGGAACGATGGCAATAAGCCCGCTCAGGAAGCACAGGAACGTCGTGAATGCGCTCTTTGACTTTCGCCAATAATGGAATGTGGAGAAATCCTGTTTCATGCGTTCTTGAATTTTTTCGTGACGCCCCAGACGATGAGCCGCGCTGCCGCGTTCAGGAGAACCGTCACGGCAAACAAGATAAGAGCGATTTCGATGAGTGAACTGATGTACATATCCGACGTCGCTTCCGTGAATTCATTTGCGATAACGCTTGCCATTGTGTACCCGGGCGCGAGAAGCGACGCAGAGATCTCCGGACGGTTCCCTATGACCATCGTGACGGCCATTGTCTCGCCAATAGCTCTTCCCAGTCCGAGCAACGTCGCACCCAAAATACCCGACCGTGCATCCGACAGAACGATCCTTGTCGTTTCCCAGCGAGTCGCCCCCAAAGCCAACGCAGCTTCGCGCTGCGCGGTTGGAATCGCTTTCAGCACATCGCGCGAGATCGAGGTGATGATGGGCAGGATCATGATTGCCAGAATAATCCCTGCTGCGAGCATTCCGAATCCATACGGAGCCCCCCTGAACAGCGGGAGAATTTTCAAATTCTTCGACAAGACAGGTTCCACCGATATACGCAGCCACGGAACGAGCACAAACACTCCCCATAACCCGTAGACGATGCTGGGAATGGCAGCGAGGAGCTCGATAAGAAAAGAAACCGGTTTCTCCAACCATCGGGGAGCCAGTTCCGAAAGAAAAACTGCGACACCTATACTCAGCGGCAAAGCAATGATAAGGGCCAGCACTGACGATACGAGCGTTCCAAAAATAAAAACGAGTGCTCCGTACTCATCCTGCACGGGGTCCCAAACTTCCCGCCAAAGGAACGACCAGCCAAATTTTTCGATAGAAAGGGTAGAGCCGCGGAACATTTCGTATGCCATCAAAAAGACGAGCGCGAACACAAGGAAGGCAAAGAACGCCGTAGACCCTTGAAATACCAAATCGCCCAGATTTACGCTCTTGCCTTTTTTTGATTCAACAAGAACGACGGGTGGAGGAGCTTTTTCGGCTCCTCCACTCGGCTGGTGTCCAACTGGTATTGTAAAACTCGATGAAGTTTCAGCCACAGGACATCAATTGGTTGTAATGGTGTCGATCTTTTTCAAACAGAGTTTTGCGACCGTTTCGGGAAGAGGTGCATAGTAAAGGTCTTTTGCGAACGATTGTCCGTCTGTAATCGCCCACTTCAAGAACTTCACGATTTCCTGAGCTTTGGATTTGTCTTTCATGTCTTTATAGATCAACAACCACGTGAAACCGCTGATCGGGTATGAGTCTTTTCCATCCGCATCAGTGATCATCACACGGAAATCCGCGGGCATGCTTCCTGATATGCTGGCTGCCGCTGCAGAAACTGCATCAAACGATGGAAGGATGAAATGTCCGGCCTTGTTTTGGAGCAGCGCATAGGCGAGACTGTTCTGCACCGCGTACGCCAGCTCAACATAACCGATGGCGCCTTCCGATTGTTTGATTAGTCCCGCAACTCCTTCATTCCCCTTTCCACCTAAACCGACGGGCCAATTCACCGAAGGCCCCTTCCCGATATTTACGGCCCATGTTTTGCTGACCTTGGTCAAATAGTCGGTGAAAATGTTTGTCGTGCCGCTGCCATCGGAACGATGCGCGACGATGATCGCTTGATCAGGAAGATTCTTTCCGGGATTGATTGCCGCAATCTTGGAATCATTCCAGTTTGTGATTTGCCCGAGGTAAATCCCGGCGAGCACATCGGGCGAAAGACGGAGGTCTTTTCCGGCTGCAGGAAGATTATACGACAGCACTACAGCTCCCATGACGGTGGGGATATGGATAACGTCCGATCCCTGCTTTTCTTTGATCGCGCTCATCTGTCCGTCGCTTAGAAAAGCATCGCTCGCTCCGAAATCGACCGTGCCTTCGGTGACTTGCTTGATTCCGCCGCCGCTTCCGATCGACTGGTAGTTGAATTCCACGCCGCTCTTCTTGCTGTAGACGTCGAACCACTTGGAATAGATGACGTACGGAAAGGTTGCTCCCGCACCGTTCAGCTTCATCTGGGCAAGGGCCGCCTCGCCAAAAACAAGAGACGCGACGAGCAGCAACAATGCTATTGTCATTGATTTCATTTTGAATTCCTTCACTGTTAAGAGTTAACGACGATTTGCTATCACAGGAAAACGTAGTAGAGGGTCAAACGTGCTGTCACCGATGCGTCAATCGCTTTTCCGCCAACGGGTGTTTCGTAGGTTTCGTATAACACGTTCGGTGAAATGGAGACGTTCTTATCAGCTTTCCATGACAACCCGCCGATGATATAGTTGCGTGAATCGCCCTTTGCAGCGTTGTCGCTTCCGGTGTTCGGATCGTAATCGTCATATCGGGCAACGACGGCAAGTTCAGGAATAATATTGTATGAGCCATAGACGGTGAATCCAAGGGCGTTCTTCGATGAAAGCGTTGTCGCACCAGTCGCCCTATATCCATTCGAGAGAGAGTTCATAAACGCTTCAAATCCAAGGTTGTACATGAACGGCTCTGTGTAGCCGACAAAGAGTGCTTCGGTCAACGTGCTGGCGCTGACCAACGTTCCTGCTGGGTTTTTAATATCCCCTGCGTCTTTGTAATCGGCGTAAAGTGTCGCCTGCAGATTGGTGACCGGCTTCAATTGCACGTTCGCGTAGTACCGTTTGTATTTATCTTTTTCGGGAGAATTTCCGTTGTCATTTCCAACCATCAACCAGTAATTGACCATGCCGTTTCCGACCAGATTACCTCTAAGAGACATTCCAAGGTCGCGCGATGAAACGATTCCGCGCAAGTCCATGATGGTTTTCTCGAGGAACCGATATCCCCAGGCATTCTCGGAGATCTCGAAAGCGGGCGTTGGCTGCACACCGAACGTTAAATTACTCCCGGTAAAGACATTTTTCCAGGTGAGGTAGGCGTCCTTTACAAATGTGGCAGTTTTTCCTCCTGCAAGTTCATCTCCGCCAACAGCTCCGCCAGGAGTGGCGGCCTGGTCTGCCTCGAGACGGAATCGCGTCGTGAACATCTCGGAAATATCATTGTCATAGGTCAAATAAATCCGACGGAATTGGAATGCCTGCATTGAAGCCGCTCCGGGGGCGCTTGCGCTCGATGCTGCTGCTGCTGGAGCTGCGGTGTTGAAAACACCGTCACGCGCAACGTTAAAGTAATAATCCCCGAACATGTAACCGCTGAATTTTCCCTGACTAAAAGCTGTCGCCGACACGAGGAAGAGCCCAACCGCAAGCAGAAACAAATGCTTCTTCATGTGTATCCTTTCTATAATTGATGGGTAAGTATTGATAAGTTTGATTTGATGATATGCCGAGTGCATTTTAAAAGTGCGCTAAAATACGTTTTTCACAATAGCTTTGTATTACACCAATGTTATGAAATTGTTAACAGGGTCAGGAATGAACCGCAAAAGGAGCGTGTCGTAAAAGAGGGGGGTTTTGAAGGGAATCTTGCGTTAATGCTCCGTTGAGTCGATGCCTGCGAGATAATTCTGGGCCAACTGGTGCTGTCCTTCTTCGCGCTCGCTGTTAACGGGAAGGGAAATGACTTTCCTGAGCGATTCGGCGGCAGCATCCTTTTTCCCCATTGCCATGCAGGTCCAGTACATTTCATAAAAAGCGTACGGGTTGGCGGGGTCGTACCGGATCGATTTTTGAAGAAGCTCTTCTGAATGCGAGAGCGAACCGCGAATATCCGCTCCAAAAATTACGCGGGCGATCGTCCGCTCAAACCATGAAAGCTGCGAACTTTCTCTTTCGAAGACCGCGAGAATCACGTACGCGAGCGCGAAGGTGGAGTCGAGTTCGATCGCTTTCTCGGCATGAAAACGTACTTCCTTCCCCAATTGAATTTTCTCCGAGACAGAATGGAAGGGGATAAGACTCCCCTGCGTCAATGAGACCCAGAAATGTGCCGAGGGGGAATTTGGATTCAGCGACAAAAGCGTGTCCGCATATGCCGCGGCATGAAGGTAGTACGTCTGAGCGCTCGTATCGGTCCGCAAATGAATCCATCCGAGGTCGCAGTTGGTTCGGACAAGGCGAAGAAGCGTTTCGTTGTTCTGGGGAGAGATGGTATGCGCTTGATCGTAAAATCGGAGAGCTTCTCCCGTCGCTTGGCGCGTAAAACATTCGTCTCCGCTGCGAAGCAGCTGATCCAGCTCCTGCGCGTCAGCACCAACAGGAAAGAAGGCGAGAACGAAAAAAATACTACAACATTTAATCACACATTGCCCTTTCGAACTTTCGATAACTCCTAAACGCCATAATAATAGGTAAATACTTTAACACATGTACTAAAGCCGTATTAACAATGTGTTAAGAAAATTGATAGAAGTCTCATGTGGATTCTACTTCGCCCAATGAACGTTTACATTAACGTTGGAAAACTGCTATACTTAGCATTCAAGGAGGCGGCAATGATCGGGGCAAATGCACTTGGCAGAAGAATACTTCACCGGACTGAGAGGGACTGAGACCTTTCAGCCAACAGGAAAGCGGAAAAGAAAAGAGAGCGTTTGTGAGGCGCCGCGCGGATTCGAACCGCGGAAAAAGAGCTTTGCAGGCTCTCCCCTTAACCACTCGGGCACGGCGCCATTGGTTGTGTGGAAATCGAAATAGGTTGAAGGATCTCAAAAACAATCACCCAAAGCCGCAAAACGAAAATGAAGAATTGGCTAAGCGAGTTCGGCAGTTTTGCAAGAGATCATCTTTTCTTCAAACCAGTAACACCACGGATCAAATTGATGATTCCTTCACATTGACATTGGCAATATGATGATTGAATAATCTTACAACATCGCCTGCAATAACAATTCCCGGCGCATCAGTATCAATCTCTCCGGCTTTCTTGGCGATTGTTTCCAATGTCCCTTCCACGATAATTTCTTCCGAAGTAGTTCCGCCGAAAATAACAGCCGCCGGAGTTTCCCTGTCGCGCCCCGCCTCGGACAATTTCGTGACGATATGATGAAGGTTTTTTACTCCCATATAAATGACGATCGTATCGATCGCCGCGATGCTCTTCCAATCAATACTGCTTTCCTTGGCCGGATTTTCACTGCCGGTAATGAACACAACGTTGGATGACACGCCACGATTCGTCAGCGGAATTCCAAGCGATGACGGTATGCCGGTACCGGCTGTAATTCCGGGAACCACATCCGCCTCAATGCCAGCTTCGCGCAAGGATTCCAGTTCTTCGCCTCCGCGGCCGAACACGAATGGATCTCCGCCTTTCAAGCGGACCACCACTTTCCCTTCGCCAGCCTTCATCACAAGAAGCGCATTGATCTCTTCCTGCTCGACAAAGTGGCCCCCTGAACGCTTTCCAACAAAAATCTTTTCGCATTCTTCCCGTGTTGAAGAAAGAAGCGCGAACGAAGCAAGAGCATCATAGACAACAACGTCTGCTTCGTTCAGAAGACGAAGGCCTTTCACGGTGATCAGATCCGGATCTCCCGGCCCGGCGCCCACAAGATAGACCTTCCCCTTTCGGCGTGAACCCGCCGGAGGTACGATCTTTTTCCCTTGCCCAACGGGGAGGTTTCTCCTGTTCAGTTCGTCGGCGACGATGGTCTCAAACACGGATTTGCGCTTATCCGCTTCTGCATAGATGGAATGGACCGAAGGGCGCAAATCACCCAGCGTTTCAAGGAGTTCGGGATATCCCTTTCCGAACTCCGACGCGATCCTGTCCCGAATGACTTTTCCAAGCGTCGGGCTTTTTCCGTTCGTCGATACTGCAACTTTGAGATCGCCGTTTTGAAAGACCGAGGCGAGATAAAAATTGCAGAGGTCCGGCACGTCGACAACATTGACAGGAATGTTGCGGCCAGCCGCGTCGTCAAAGATTTCTTTGTGAACGTCGGGGTTGTTGGTCGAAGCAAATACGAGAGCAAAATCTTTGACGTCTCCCGGCCGGTATTCCCTCCGCAGCACTTCGATCCGTTTTTCGGATACGAGAATTTCCAGCGACGGAGTGATATGCGGCGCAACAACGGTAATTTTAGCCTTCACATCGAGCAGCCCCTTTACTTTTTGCTCGGCAATTGTTCCGCCGCCAACGACGAGAACGGGCTTATTTTCTATTCTCAAAAAGATCGGATAGAGAGTGTTCATGCTATCTTCTCGCCTCGATGGTGACCGTATCTTTTGCTGTGCGTGTGCTCTGTATTGTCCCTAAAAAATGTTCTGCATCATCGAGATATCGATGCGCAAATTCCTTCGTCGGTTCGTTCTTGTTGATGCGCAGAACGAATTCCTTGAACCCCTCGGGGAACTGAAAAAGCGTTTCATTCCCATAATGAGCTTCGAAATCGCGCAGGATACCGGTCTGTGTATTGACGATGACATCTTTCTTGAGAAGCATCGCCTTCGCACCATTGACGAAGACATTGTATCCATGATAGATTGCGTCCGCAAAGTGTCCATTGGCAAACGATCCTTTTGCCCATTCGAGTTTCTCTTCCGTCTCGTACAACAAGGTTGAAACAAGGTCGATAATAACGCCTGCGCACTCCCCGACTTCCGTTTTCAACGCAAACTGTTCGGTGCGCCCCCAATCGATATAATCTTCCGGCACGAGGTTGGCAAGGTCTGCAAACGGTTTCAAGAGAACGTTGAAGTACTCTCTTCCCCGCCGCCGATAATAATTTTCGTAGTATTCGCCCTCGTTCTGATGTTCATGATAATCGTCGAGCAAGAGGCGGAGTACGTCCGGTCCGCGCTTCGATGGGATCTTGATTATTTTTTCCGCTAACATCCCTTCGCCGTTTCCCAACTGTCCGCCGCCGAGAACGACCTGAAGCGCCGGGACGGAATACTCTCCTACTTTGAAGGAACTCCCGTGAAATCCGATGCTCGCGATCCCATGCTGGCCGCACGAGTTTGGGCATCCGCTGATCTTGATCTTGATGTTATTGTTGTAGATCAGGTCGGGATATTCTTCGGCAATAACTTTTTCAAGTTCAAGCGAAATGCTGGTGCTGTCGGAAATGCCGAGATTGCACGTGTCCGTTCCCGGGCAAGCCGTAATATCGTTCGCGGTGTTGAAGCCAGGTTCCGCAAGATCAAGTCCGTTGAGGGAGTGATAGAGCGCGGCAAGATTTTCCGGCCGTACATATTTCAGCAAATATCCCTGGTTGACGGTGATGCGGATATCGTCCGAGGCATATGTGTTCGCGATTTGCGCCAAGATCCGCGCCCTCTTCACGTCAAGATTGCCAAGCGGCACCCGCACATAGACACCGTAGAATCCTTTTTGTTTCTGTTCAAAAACATTGGTACCGCGCCATCGATTGTATTTCTGCTCATCGATCTGTTCAGGGATTTTTGGGATGATCGGTTCAGGCACACTGCTCGGGGGAAGAATATTTCTATCCACCCAATATTCTTTTACGTTGAGGGCTTTCCATTCTTCGGTGATCAGCTCACGCATCTTTTCCAGCCCAAACTGCTCGAGCAGGAATTTCATCCGGGCTTTTTGCCTGTTCTTTCGTTCTCCGTACCTGTCGAAAACACGAAGGAGCGCCTCGGCGTAAGGAAGAATCTGCTGCTCTTCGAGGAATTCGAACGCCGTCACCGCGAGGTGAGGATACGAGCCGAGTCCGCCTCCGATAACGACTTTGAATCCGCGGATTTCTTTGCCGTTCTCACTTTTTATCTTCGGGATCAGGCCGATATCGTGGATGAAAGCGAACGCCGTATCTTCTTCGCTCGATGAGAATGCGATTTTGAATTTGCGGCCGAGTTCCTGGCAGATCGGGTTGCGGAGGAAATACCGGAACAGTTCATACGCATACGGCGAAACGTCGAACGGTTCTTTGGGGTCGATGCCTGCGGTCGACGATGCCGTGATGTTGCGAACGGTATTGCCGCAAGCTTCCCGGAGAGTGATGTCGTCCCGCTCGAGGCGCGCCCACAGTTCCGGCGTCCTTTCAAGACTGACGTAATGTATCTGGATATCCTGCCGCGTCGTTGCGTGAAGGTTTCCGCTGCCGTACTCTTCGGAAATATCCGAGATCGTGAGGAGCTGCTTTACGGTCAATCGTCCGAACGGAATTTTTATCCGTACCATCTGGACGCCGGGCTGCCGCTGCCCGTAAACGCCGCGGACAAGCCGGAGGCTTCTGAATTTGTCGTCATCGATCTTTCCGTCCCGAAAAAGTTTTATCTTCCTCTCGAGATCAATGATATCCCGCTCAACCACGGGATTGTGGAGGTTTTCAAGTTCGTTTCTGAAACTTTGCATAAAGACACCTTTCGAATTTTATTTCCATAAAAACTTTATTGCATTGCCACGAAGGCACGAAGTTAGATGTGGATTTCTTTGATGATACTTCTTCGAGTCCTGGTGCCTTCGTGGCCCATTCCCTAAGACAAAAATCCGACGCCGACGGTATCGTTGGTCGCCTCGTCGATGAGAATGAATGCGCCGTTCGCTTTGTTGTCCTGATAACGGTCGTAGAATATTTCGACTGCGGCGGTGATCGTCACATCTCCGATATCGTTGAGCGCAAGCGTTTCGGCATTGAGCGTTGCTTCCAGCGATTCAGGATGAATGACCGACCGGATCGCATCAATGCGTGCATGAATACGCCGCACTCCATGCTGAAGAAGATACCGGGAACGCACTTTCGCCGGACGTTCGTGGAGCCAGCAGAGCCTTGCCTCGACGGTGCGTGAAATTTTCGGAAGCTCTTCTTGCTTCACAATCATATCCCCTCTGCTCAGATCGAGGTCTTTTTCAAGGCGGATCGAAACCGATTCTCCCGCCTGAGCGGAGTCAGTTTCTCTGCCGTACACATCGATGCCGCTCACGGTCGTCGTGAGGTGCGACGGCAGAATAGTGACGGTATCGCCGATGCGAATCGTACCGCTGGCAATTTTTCCGGCATAACCTCGGTAATCGTGGTACTCGGGAAGTTTGGAGCGAAGGACACACTGAACGGCAAATCGAAACGGCGTGCGGTCGCTTGCGTATTGTACGTCGAGTGTTTCGAGAAGTTCGAGCAACGCTTTCCCTTTATACCACGGCGTCTTCGCCGAAACCGCCGTGACGTTATCTCCCGCGCTTGCACTCAGCGGAATGAACACAAGCCGTGACGATGGAAACCCGAGGCGTTGCGCGAACGACGAAAGCGTTTCGACGACGTTCAAATAGCGCTCCTCATCATAATCGACAAGGTCCATCTTGTTGATGCAGACAATGACAGTAGAAAGTTCCAGAATATGCGAGATGAGAAAATGTCTGTAGGTTTGAAGCAGGCTTCCGTTGCGCGCATCGACAAGAATAAGAGCCACTGAAGATGCCGAAGCGCCCGTTACCATATTTCGCGTATACTGCTCGTGTCCGGGTGTGTCGGCAACGATGAACTTGCGGTTCGGGGTTTGAAAATACACGTGCGCAACGTCGATCGTAATTCCCTGCTCACGCTCGGCCAGAAGGCCGTCCGTCAGCAGCGAAAAGTCCGGAGCGTCAAACCCGCGGCGTTTGCTTGCACGGATCAGGTCTTCGACCTTATCGGCGGGGAGAGAGTGCGTTTCGTACAATAGCCTCCCGATGAGGGTGCTTTTTCCGTCATCGACGTTGCCGGTTGTTGCTATGCGAAGAACTTCTTTCATAATTTATAGACTCCAGAAAAACATCTCGCCAAGATGCAAAGCCGCCAAGAACAAATTTATGTAACCCTCTTTTGCGTCTTAGCGTCTTTGCGCGAGATTTTTTTTAAAAATATCCTTGCACTTTCCGTAGCTCCATCGCAGCTTCGGACCATTTATCGTCAATGCGGGCGCCTCGTTCGGACGTTTGCGCATTTTCAATTTCATAAATGATCTGATCGATCGTCGATGCCCCAGACTCAATCGCTGCGCTGCAGCTCATATCGCCGACGGTGCGAAAGCGCACTTGCCGCACATCGGCAGTTTCGCCCGCAACCAGAGGAACGAAATCCGAAATCGGCCAGATCAATGCATCGCGCAGGAATGTCGGCCGTGAGTGCGCGTAATAAATGCTCGGGATGAGAAGCCCTTCTGCTTTGATATAACTCCACACGTCAAGCTCAGTCCAGTTGCTGATCGGGAATACACGCACGTTTTCCCCTTTGCGGATCCTTCCGTTCAGCATATCGAACAATTCGGGACGCTGCCTTTTTACATCCCACTGGCCGAAATCATTCCTCACCGAAAAGAATCGTTCTTTTGCGCGGGCTTTCTCTTCATCACGGCGCGCGCCGCCGATGCACGCGTCGAAGCCGTACTGTTCGATCGTTTTTAAGAGAACGTGAGTTTGCAGCATGTTCCGGCTGGCGTATTTCCCCGATTGGTCGCTTATTTCTCCTTTGTCGATCGCGTCCTGGACAGAGCCCACGATCAGCTGCACGCCAAGATCTTTAACAAACGCATCGCGGAATTCCAGCACTTCCGGAAAATTATGTCCGGTGTCGATGTGAACAAGCGGGAACGGGACAGCCGCCGGGAAAAACGCTTTGCGCGCAAGATGGGCGATCGTAATGGAGTCTTTTCCGCATGAAAAGAGGATCGCCGCGTTTTCGAACTGCGCCGCAACTTCCCGAATGACGTAAATCGCTTCAGATTCCAGTTCTTTGAGATAATCCATAAGTTGTTTCTTCCATTCCAAAAATCGCTCTTATGCTGAGCGTCTCAGCGCCTTTGCGCGAATCCCTACGCTTGATGTAACCCGCATTCTTTTTTTGAAGATTCCCACCACCATCGCCCTGCCCGAAAATCTTCCCCCTCCTGAATGGCCCTCGTGCATGGCGCGCAGCCGATGCTGACGAAGCCCTTGTCGTGGAGAAGATTGTACGGGACAAAATTAGTCTTGATGAAATTCATGACATCGCTTAAACTCCAACGAAGCAATGGATTGACCTTTACAATTTGAAAGCGATTGTCCCATTCGAAGAAATGGAGATCTGAACGGTTCTCCGATTGGTCGGCCCGAAGTCCGGTGATCCAAATCCCGTAGTCACGTAACCCTCGTTCCAGGGGTTTTACTTTTCTGATAGCGCAGCATTCTTTGCGCAATTCCACAGATTCATAGAAGGCATTGATTCCATTCTTATTGACATACGCTTCGACATCCTCAGGGTCCGGGAATAGTGTCCTGACAATGTTGCCGTACTTTTTTGTCGTCTTTTCAAATGTTTCGAGCGTCTCGTTGAACAGCCTCCCGGTGTCGAGCGTGAAGATATCGACAGGAAGTTTTTTTTCGGCGAGAATGTGCGTGATCACCTGATCTTCCGCTCCAAACGACGTCGTAAATACCGATTTCGTGCCAAGCGCGGACGGCCCCAACAAAATAATTTCGTCTACGGAAAGATCCTCAGCAAGCGCGTTCAGTTCCGCCAATTCGTTTGCCCGTATTCGTGTCGTGCTCATGGCAGCCGCCGCTCAAGATTTTGAAAATGAATGGTATTCGGTTATGCCCACATAGACTTCCGACCCTTCAGTAAACCCGCTCGCGAATGAGACTCCTTTCGGCACATGCGCGACAACGTGTTTTCCATCCCCGATGTGCAGCGTCAGTTCGATCAGCGGGCCTTTGAACCGCGTTTTCGCAATTGTTGCCTTCACATGATTGTGCTCCGGCGCCGAACTGACATACACGTCGTTCGGACGAAAATAGATCCGCATTTTTTCTCTCAGCGGATATCCGTTCACTGAAAAGTTTATCGGTCCCCAGCGGACCAAGTGCGGCTCCGAGACTTCCGCTTCGATAAAATTGCTCTCGCCGACAAACTCCGCGACGAACGGCGTGAGCGGCCGGTCGAATATTTCCCTCGGCGTCCCTTCCTGTTCGATACGCCCCTTGTTCATCACAAAGATTTTATTGGCGATTTCAAGCGCCTCGTGCTGGTCGTGCGTGACGAACAATGTCGTGACTCGCGTCTGTTCATGAAGCTGCAGTATCCATTTCCTCAATTCCTCGCGCACTTTCGCATCCAACGCACCGAACGGCTCGTCGAGCAAAAGAACTCTCGGCCGCGCTGCAAGCGCGCGTGCCACCGCAACGCGCTGGCGTTGGCCGCCCGAGATCTGCGACGGGTAGCGGTGTTCCAGCCCTTTCAATTGGACCAACTCCAGGAGTTCGTTGACGCGGCTGACAATTTCCGCTTTGGATACTTTTCTTACTTTTAGCGCAAATGCAATGTTCTCATAGAGCGTCATATGTTTAAAGAGAGCGTAGTGCTGGAAAACAAATCCCACATTGCGCTCCTGCGGGGACGAGAGCGTTGTTTCTACTCCCGTTAAGTGAATCTCCCCTGCGTTTGGAATTTCCAATCCGGCGATAATTCGCAGCAGAGTGCTTTTCCCCGACCCGCTCGGTCCGAGAATAGCGATCAACTCTCCGGTTTCAACGCTAAAGCTGACATTGTCGACGGCAGTAAAGCCGTTGAATGTCTTTGTCAGATTTCGTACTCCGATGCTCATATCGTGCCGGTCAATGATTGGGAATGTGTTGGCGGTACTTCGTGATAGATCTTCGCTTCCGCGACCTTCTTGATCATCAAAGTTACGACGGCCAGAAATGTGAGAAGCGATGCAACGGAAAATGCCGCCGTAATGTGGTACTCGTTGTACAGGATCTCCGCCTGCAATGGAATCGTATTCGTCGCCCCGCGGATGTGTCCCGAAACCACAGAGACAGCGCCGAATTCTCCCATCGCCCGCGCATTGCAGACAATAATTCCGTACATCAATCCCCATTTTATGTTGGGAAGCGTCACCGTAAAGAATGTTCTCCAGCCGCTCGCACCAAGGACGACGGCGGCTTCTTCTTCTTCGGAACCGCTTAACTGCATGACGGGAATAAGCTCGCGCGCGACGAACGGAAAGGTGACGAAGATCGTTGAAAGAACAATTCCCGGCACTGCAAAAATAATTTTGATGTCATGCTCGTAGAGCCATTTTCCAAAAACCCCCTGCAAGCCAAAAAGCAGCACGAACACCATTCCGGAGATCACGGGCGACACGGTAAACGGAAGATCGATCAACGTCGTGAGGACGTTCTTCCCCCGGAAGTCGAATTTAGCGATCAGCCACGCAGCCGATATCCCGAAAATAACGTTAAGCGGAACGGCGATCGCCGCGGTGAGAAGCGTCAGCTTGATGGCAGCGAGAGCGTCGGGAGTCGTGATGGCCGCAACGTATGCTTCGGTCCCTTTTTCAAATGCCTTGACAAACACTAGCACAAGAGGCACGGCTAAGAACACGACAACAAAGAGCAATGAAATCGAGATAACGGTCCATCGAACCCAGCGGGGTTCGGAAAGCCGCGATGAGCGGATCACCATCACGTCGTGTACCGGAAGAACGGCCGGCGTATTCTGAAGGCCTATCATACGCTGCCCGCCTTCCTGCTGATGCGTGCCTGCAGCATATTGATGACCAGCAAAAGGATGAACGAGGCGCCGAGCATTGTTACCGCAATCGCTGTCGCCCCTGGATAATCGTACTGCTCCAGCCGGGTGACGATGAGAAGCGTTGAGATTTCCGTCTTCATCGGCATGTTGCCGGCAATAAAAACCACCGAGCCATATTCGCCGAGGGTACGCGCGAAGGCAAGAGCGAAACCGGTCAACGCCGCAGGACGAATGGTCGGGAGGATGATCCGTGAAATAATATACCAACGGTGCGCTCCCAGGCTTGCGGCTGCCTCTTCGACATCAAGCTCCATCGCCTCGAGGACAGGCTGCACGGTCCGAACGACAAACGGCAGACCGATGAATATCAACGCGACGGTAATGCCGAGCGGAGTGTAATCGACCTTGATCCCCAGTATTTCGAGATATTGTCCGAACCAGCCGTTTCCGGCGTAAAGCGTCGTCAACGTGATTCCCGCCACCGCTGTCGGAAGTGCAAACGGCAGATCGACAAAAGCATCGACGATCCGTTTCCCCGGAAAATCATAGCGCACGAGTGTCCATGCGAGCAATACGCCAAAAACAATGTTGACGATCGCCGCAGCAAAGGCAGTTCCGAAGCTCAAACGAAATGATGCAAGCACTCTCGCACTCGTGATCGATCCGTAAAATTGGCTCCACGTGAGATCAAATGTCTTAAGAAATAACGTGGAGACCGGTATGAGCACGATAAGGCTCAGGTAAAAAATTGTAAACCCCAACGACAGGCCGAAGCCGGGAAGAACGCGGCGTTTTCGAGAATGGCTAAATATATTTCCTGTCGTTTTCAGCTGCATGACGGTGATTAATTGTTCAGAGGATTTTCACAGAGTGACACAGAGTCTTTCTCTGTGTCTTCTCTGTGACCTCGGTGTAATGACTTCTAATTCCCTGCCTGGTATAGCTGATCGAAGGTCCCGCCGTCTGCAAAATGTACTTTCTGCGCGTTTTGCCATCCGCCGAAGATTTCGTCGACAGTAAAGAGCTTGATTTTGGGAAACTTGCTTTCATATCTTTCTGCGACAGACTGCAGCCGCGGACGATAAAAATTTCGTGCTGCAATTTCCTGCCCTGCTTCGGTGTACAGATATTCAAGGTATGCCTGAGCCACGGCACGAGTCCCGCGCTTATCGACAACTTTGTCCACGACTGAAACCGGAGGCTCGGCGAGAATGCTCACGCCAGGCGCGACGATCTCGAATTTCCCCGGACCTAATTCATTCACCGCAAGGAACGCCTCATTCTCCCAGGCAATGAGAACGTCGCCGATGCCCCGCTCCACGAACGTTATCGTCGAACCGCGCGCCCCTGCGTCGAGCACAGGGACATTCTTGAACAAACGCTTGACGAAGTCCTTTACTTTGGATTCGTCTCCGCTGAATTTCTTAAGGGCATATCCCCATGCGGCAAGATAATTCCACCGCGCCCCCCCCGATGTTTTGGGGTTCGGCGTCACGACCGTGACGTCGGGGCGGATGAGATCGTCCCAGCCGGTAATTTTTTTGGGGTTCCCTTTGCGGACAAGAAACACAATCGTGGAGGTGTACGGCGTGCTGTTGTTGGGCAATCTCGTCTGCCAGTTCTGGGGTACGAGGTTTCCTTTTTCATAGAGGGCGTCGATGTCATACGCCAGGGCGAGTGTGACAACATCGGCCTGCAAACCGTCGATCACTGCGCGCGCCTGCTTGCCAGAGCCGCCGTGCGATTGATTGATCGTCACGACCTGCCCGGTTTTTTCCTTCCAGTATTTTGAAAAACTCGCGTTAAAATCCTGGTATAATTCGCGTGTCGGGTCGTACGAAACGTTGAGAAGCGTAACGCCCTGCTGTTGCGCCGACGCGGGTATTGCAGAGACAGCGGCAAAGCTGCTCAGCACGAACACTATCTTTGATATTTTCTTATAGAATGATTTCATCGTCTGTATTCCTTTTTCAGAATTGATAGGCAATTGTTAAACGTGCTGTGAGCGAAGCATCATACGATACGCTTGGCGTGTTTCCGTTCGCTGGTTTATCTTCATAGGTTTCGTATTCGATGTTCGGCAGAACGAGGAAATTCTTGTCAGTTTTCCAGCTCAGCGCCGCAATAAGAAGATTTCGCGAGTCGCCTTTCACATTGTTGTTGGTATTCGGGTCGAAAAAATCGTATCGGAGAACAGCCGCCAGCTCGGAAACAAAATTGTACGAACCAAATATAGAATACCCCTGTCCTACGTCGCTTCTCGTCGCCGTTCCTGCGACAGGAGCATTTGCGGCATTTTGTGAGAACACTTCAGCGCCGATATTGTAATTGTCTTTGACGCCGTACCATGCGACAAGAGAAACCGTCGCCTTATCATTATCGCTGATCGTTGTTTTTGCCGGCGCAAGAGCTGCATAATCGCCGGAAATGGCAACTTGAAAATTCGTGAATGGTGCTGCTTGAATGTTCAGATAGTAACGTTTGTATTTGTCGGTTTCGACGCCGGTGTTGGAGTTGTTGCCGATCAAGATCCAATAACTGTAACTTCCCCCCTGGTCAATGCGGCCTTTCAGCGAGACACCAAGGTCGCGCGTCGCTACATAGCCGCGTAAATCCTGTTCGGTTTTTTCCAATGACCGGTATCCCCATGCGGCTTCGGAAACTGCAGGAGCCGGGGTAGGCTGTTCGCCGAAGGTCAGGTCGCTTCCTGAAAAAATCCCTTTCAACGTTGCGTAGGCATCCTTAACGAACAAATTGTTCGTTCCTCCGACCGCCGCTATTTGATCGTCTTCGAGCCGAAAACGTGTCGTAAGCTTTTCCGTGATATCATCGTCGAACGTGAGATAAAACCGACGGATCTGAAAGCCGTTAAAATTTTTTGCATTGCTCGCAGCCGGGATAGCTGTGTTTGGGAGTGCCGGGCCCTTGGTGCCGCTTGTGTCGCGCGAAACATTGTAGAAATAGTCGCCGTAGGCAACCCCGCTGAACCTCGGCTGCCCTAATGATGAAGGCGCTGGTTGTTTCTGGGCCGCGGCTTCCTGGTCAAGTTCCCGGAGCCGCTGCAATATTTTTATCTGTTGACTTAGTTCCTGCACCCGGGCGTCGATGGACTCGTTGTGGGAAGTGCTGTCTTGCGCGTCTGCTGTGAGCGAGAAGAAGAAAGAACTGCCCGCCAGAATAATTGCTGTAAAAAATATTCTCATTGTCTTCATAAATTTCCTTTTCAGTAAGAAAGTTCTCCATCGGAATGCTCCGTGCGGAAACCGCAAGAGGACGTTGTGAAGAACGTTGTGAATGATATTTTTGATTGAGAATCAAATTGTCGTTTTGATTAGGCTGTTCGTCGACCCATCGGAAACGGTGCGGGGAAAACACACCTTCCACAATGCGTACTTCGATGCATTGAGTACATCGAGAATGATACTCTATGCTATCGCAGCGATGGTAAACGAAACGCGAGTGAGAGAAAAATGGCTGAGGTCAACAACAACAGAGGTAATGTCCGTTGAGGTACGGAGCATCGTGCTGCATCGCGGGTCTGCAGGCGTAGAAAAGATGTAAGTTAGACGAGGCGGACATGAGTGGTGATGATTGTGTTTTTACAAAAGCCCTTTTTAGTCGGCAAAATCTAAAAAGAACCGGAGACAAAAAGCACTGCAAGAACTTACTACAAGCTATCTCAAAAACTCCAATAAATGTCATTCTGAACGGAGCGAAGCGAAGAATCCATGACAATCATGCATTGTGAATCTACGAGGTTTAGTGTCGTGGATGCTTCGCTACGCTCAGCATGACATTTACAAATGCAATCTACATCGAAACCATTTTTGGGATAGCTTCTAATAAAGATAACATTCTTATTAATATTGTCAAGTCGAGAAGAAAAAACTCTAGTTCCCAGTCGCGGGTTACCGGGCAGGCGAAAAACGGGCTTTGATGTTGAATGCTTTTTCGAAGAGCTCTTTTTTCCGGTTTGCTCCCCACACTTCCAGCTCGATCTTTGCCTTTCGCGACCGCCGTAACTTGAAATGCACTGTTGAGCGCGTGCGACGGCACCGGAGACTTTTAATGACGGAGAAGTGCGTGCGGTCCAACCCGTCCGCGATGCGGAGGATGGCCGCAAGCTTCACTACAACATCCCGTTCGTCGGCGTTGAGTTTGGCATAACCTTCGTGCCTCATCTTGGGATGGCTCTTCCTGTGGTACCGCGCGATATTGGCGATGATCTCTTTTTCATTCTCCGTGAATCCGAGCAGCTCGGAATTTCGGATAAGATAGTATGAATGACGGTGATGCTGGGCATGCGAAACAAATAAACCGACTTCATGGAGGAGCGCCGCTGCCTCGAGATATACCCGTTCTTCGGAATTGAGCTTATGAAGCGGCAGCGTCTGGTCAAAAATATCCAGCGCCAGCCGGCCGACCTGATGAGCGTGTACTTTTTCGTATTGAAAACTTTCCGCGATGTGAAGGACGCTCGTGTACCGGATGTCGTGAAAATGATCGAACTTCTTTTTCCTGTAATACTTCTCGATCGTGTCGAGGATGATCCCTTCCCGGAGCGCGTACTCAGAGATAGTCATCCGCTTTATGTCCAGCGCCCGAAACACTTCCTCAAGGATGATCACACCGGCAACAATGATGTCCGCCCGGGCCGGATCAAGCCCGTCGATGCCGGCTCGGTCATCGGCATCGGTTTTTTCGAGGATCAATTCCGCCATCTCGGAAAGTTCGTCGCTCGAAAAAGTGAAATTGTTGATGGACGATTCCCCATTCTCATCCCTCCGCAGCCTGATGATCTGAGCGATATTCGTGATTGTCCCCGACGTACCGACGGCGATCTCGTAATGATTCTTGTGGGCTGCACGTGCGATCGGGCTCAACGTCCCCCGAACGAATTGGCGGCATTCACGGATGGATTTTGAAGAAGTTTTTCCTTCCTCAAAGAAACGCTGAGTCAATCGCACCGCGCCGAGCTTCAGGCTGTTGCTGTACAGAATTTTTCTTTGCTGGCCGATCAAAAATTCCGTGCTTCCCCCCCCGATGTCCACCATCAGGTGCTTCTTCTTGAAGATTGGAAGTGCCTGGAGGACTCCGAGGTGAATAAGCCGCGCTTCCTCAAAACCCGACGCAACCTCGATCGCAATTCCCGCTTCCGTTTTGACGCGGCGGAGAAATTCGTCCTGGTTCAACGCTTCGCGGACCGCGCTCGTTGCAATCGCGCGGATGGAGGCGCGGTGCGAATCGGCGATCATCTTGCACCGGCGAAGTGCGAGGATCGCCCGTTCAACGGCGCTCCCCGTCAGATATTTCATGTCGGTGGAACCGGAACCGAGGCGGACGATTTCTTTTTCGCGTTCGAGGATCTTAAAGCTGCCGGAGTCGGGATAGACTTCGGCGACAAGGAGATGGATCGAATTGGTGCCGATATCAATGGCGGCGAGATTTTTCTTCAGATTCTTCATCTTCGAGGACTGCGAGTATTCCTTGCTTTAATGCACGGTTGGTGTCTTCAAAACTTTTTGCGGCGTCGATCACCTGGAAATTGAACTCGTTCTTCATTCTGTCGAATTCTTTCAAAATGAGTTTTTGGTACTCGATGAAGCTGTCGTAGAAATCGCCCCCAAGCCGCATATCCATTCCCGACTCCCAATAATCCATCCCTTCACCCGACTGTTCCTCCCAGTACCGCTTATGCAGCGTTTGACTGTTGATCACTCGCGGGATCAGGTCCTCTATATTAATGCGCATATAAAAGACCGCATCGGGTTCTATTGCAAACCCGAACACTTTCCTGATCCACTGGCGGTCGCCTCCTCTCACAGACGAGCGTGCGAATGCAGTGTGGATGTAACGATCTGCAAGAACAACAAAGCCGGCCCGGAGCGCCGGAATCACTTCGTGCTCAAGACGGTCGGCAAAATCCGCGGCATACAACAGGCTGAACGTATCGAAATTAAGCGTGTGGCCCGATTTCGCTTCGTTGATCGCTTTTCCCATGAGGGGCGATCGGGTCCAGCCCGTCGTCGTCACGCCGTAGCCTTTCACTTCCAGCCATTTTTTTAGTTCTTCGAGCTGCGTGGATCGCCCGACGCCGTCTGTCCCTTCTATAACAATGAGCTTGCCGGTCAGGTCGCTCACGTCGACATACGGAAGACCGTTGCCGTAATATGTTTTCTTTTTATGCGACATAAACATTCTCCTTCTTCTGCAGGAACGGCGTAGGCTTATAGTCTTTCAGCCGCTCGCGGACGATATCGCGGATGAGGCTCTGCTGCTTCTGGATTGAATCCGTCGCGTCCATCACTGTCAACCCGTACTCGGCGGAGATCTTGTCGTACTCTTGGAGAATCTTTGACTGGAATAATCTAAAACTCTCTCTCGGGTCGTCGCTCAACCCAAGGTCCATTCCGGCTTCATGGAATTTTAACTCCACTCTGCCGTTTAAAATGCGTTTGAGCGACACTTCAATCGGAACCCTGAAATAGAATTGGATGTCGGGCTTTACGGCAAAGCCGTAGAGATTCCTTACCCATTCGGGATGGACGCCGCGAATCACGTCGCGTGCGAACGCGGTGTAGACGTACCGGTCTGCGCAGACGATCATCCCAGCTTTCAACGGAGGGATGATCAGGTGCGCCAGCCGGTCGGCGAAATCTGTTGCGTGAAGGATGCTGAACGTCGTCGGAGTGAGCAGGTTCTTCTTTTTTCCCCGCTTAATGGTCTCGTTCACGAGCGCGGAAGAATTCCATTCCGTAAAGAAAACTCTGTACTTGGAATTCAGCAGCCACTTCTGCAGAAGCTGCAATTGAGTCGATTTTCCAGACCCGTCGATTCCCTCCACGATGATGAGGATGCCGGGGTACGGACGGGGTTGGTCAAAAAGTCGGGCCATGCGGTTGTCCTATCGGTTATATTTGAGTTCACGAAGTTGTTTCGGTTGCAGATGCCAATGAAGCGTCCCAGCTCCGCGCGGCGGCATGCTCGATACTTCGATGCAGCAGAGCGCCCCTTTCTTGAATTCGATGATCGCCTGGTCGGAGCCAAGCAGGGCTGACGCGAGAAAGCCGAGGTCGGGCTCATGACCCACGATCATCACGTGGTCCAGGTTTTTGTACTTTGCCAGATACAACATCAGTTTCTTCGCCAGACTCCCGGGAAGCAGTTCTTTGCAAACCTCGATCTTGTGATCCGCTCCCAGGGCATCGGCGGCAATTTTTGCCGTATCGTGAGCGCGTACAAGGGGACTTGTCAGTATCACATCGATGCTGCCGATAATGGTCGCTATGCCGCGGGCCCCCTTCCGCATTTTTTCTTTCCCGTCGTCTGTCAGAGGCCTGTCGTCGTTTGGATAGCCGGCGGTTCCACGCTGAACGGCGATGCCGTGCCTCAAAATGTAGATGAACACTCCATTCTCCTTTTTTTAGTCATGCCATGACTATCCAACACGACTCACACTTTAATCATAGACTGCACCACCCGCTGCTTGAAATTCTGCACATCCCATTGCGCAATGATCACGCATGCTTCGTTGAACATCGTCAGCCGCCGCTGCTGTTCCGCATCGATCAGGTCGACGAGAGCTTTCGTCCGGATCCTGTCCCCGGGGTTCATGGTGGCCCGGTTGAACGAGCGTATCTCGCGCAGCTGCACATTCAAGGCGGGAATATTCACGTCGCAATCGTGAACCTGCCCAAGTACGTCGAGCAGCTGTTTCACTTCCTTGAGACAGAAGGAGAACTCATCGCCAAATGCTTCTTCAAAAAATTCCATCGCATACCGGAGTGTCTTCCCCGCATTCCTCATGTTGTGCAAATCGTCCTTGAGCCTCGGATGTGCGACGACCCGGTTTCGGTATGCAAGAAAATCATCAAACAGGACTGGCACAAGCAGCCGCGCGTTTTCGCGAAAATTCTTGTTCGGTTTCAGACCGGCGCGAGTAGCCATGAGCGATTCACAAAGAAGACTTTACAAACGAAGCGAAGGAATCTGCATAATTAATCCTTCTCAGAAACTTTAACTCTCGCAGCAGGTTCCTCCGGTCGAAAACACGGGCGGTCGTTTCCCTTGCTATCAAAAGGTCGATCACTTTGCGGTCGGCAGGTTCGAGATTTTTTTTATACACGGAAAGCGATTCCAGAAAAACGTCGCGCTCTCTCACATTCCCCAACGCCCGGATCAGAGACTGCACACGCGCATCGTGTTTCTTGAGTTTCTTTTTCGGGAAGCAGTCCCGGAAGATCCTCATCACAGCTCTCAGCCTTCTCGCCGAAACCCGCATATCGTGAAGGGCTTCAACGTCCTCTCCTTTCATCGTCGCTGATTCGTGCGAAAAAGTTTCCTGAACCCGGGTCAACGCGATCTTTTGCAGGCATTGTTTGAGATTCTCGTCCGGGTTTAAGTCCAGAATTTTCCACGGTTTTGCCATACGCGCCGTTCCAATTTTGCTAAAGCAAATCAAATGTGCAAGGATTTCGAGCCGATCGAACAATAACAAATTGTTAAATTTTCAGGCAAATGTTTTTCAGCCGCGCTGCCGCATCTTGACGGTTTTCGAGCTGTGACAGGGATGGATATCAGGGAGTAATTCGGCACCGTTTCCAGCCCTGAAGTGTGGAAAGCGCCGGCAGCCGACGAGAGGCCGTTTCGCCATTACGACTTGAGTGTAAAACTGAACGATGTTCCCTGTCCGACCGCACTGCGTACTTCAACCTTGCTCCCATGGGCTTCAACAATATGTTTCACGATCGCAAGTCCTAATCCTGTGCCGCCGACTTCGCGGGACCTATCTTTGTCGATCCGGTAGAATCGTTCGAATATCCTCGTGAGATGCTCTTGTGCAATTCCCGTTCCCGTATCGGAAACGACGAAGCGGATCTTTGCTTCTTCGGGTTCCGTGGAAACGACAACCTCGCCCCCTTCTCTGTTATACTTGATCGCGTTGTCGATCAGGTTGCTGAGCACACCGCGAAGCCGTTCCTTATCTCCAAACACTTCCGTTTCTTCTCCCGTTTTCATCGACAACCGGAGCACGACATGCCTCTGAAGGGCTGCCTGCTGAAAATCGTTTACCACGAGTTCAAGAAATTCATTGATGCGAAAATATCTGAAGCTCATCTTCATTTCGCCCGACTCGATCCTCGAAATATCGATGAGGTCGTTCAACAATGCGTTCAGCCGCGCGGCATGGGCGGACGCTTTTTCGATGAAGAGCCGGTTGACGGCGGGGTCGTCGACGGCGCCGTTGAGAAGCGTTTCCAGGTATCCCTGGAGCGTGAAGATGGGTGTGCGAAGTTCGTGCGACACGTTCCCGAGAAATTCGCTTCGCGCGCGCTGAAGTTTTTTCAGCTCGACGATATCGGCTTTCAATTTATCGACAAGCTCGTTGACTGCACGGGCGACGTGGCCGATCTCGTCGTCGGTGGTCGTTTCAATATGCTTTTCTAGGTCGCCGAGCCGGATCTTCTCAACGCTCTCTGCGATGGCGACCATCGGGCGGGAAATTCTCTGGGAAACAAAAACACTCACGCCGATGATGAGCGTAAGCGTGATCACGCCCGCCCAAACGATCTTCCAACGGATAACGCCGACGTTCTCCTTCATCTCTTCAATATGAGCGCTGACGCGGATGAATCGGACATTCAACATCGCGGTGGAAGGGACGGAATCACGGTATTGTTTTGCGACGTAAAGAAAATCTCGTCCCACCGTTGCGCTGTGCCGGATATTTGTCCCGATCGTTTTCGACAGTGCCTCCTGTACTTCCGGCCGGAGCAGATGGTTTTCCAGGGTCGACAATTTTTCGAAAGGAACGTCGGAGTCCGCGACGACCCTTCCGTCCTCAGCGACAAGCGTGACCCGGGCGCCGAGAACGTCAGCAAGGTGCTGGACTGAAGCGGCGCGCGCCTGTGCATTGGCGAAATCCCCGGTCATGAGAAGATGGTGCACGACGTCCGCCTGCTGTTCAAGTTGATGGACCAGCCTGTCTTCGAACAGCGATTCAATCTCCAGGCTCGAGATCACTCCAACCGCGGCAATGATCACGACGGCGAGGATCAGGTACGTGAGCGTTATTTTTGTCTGGATACGTTTCATCATTACGCTTTGAACCGGTAGCCGACTCCCTTCACGGTCTCGATCATCTCGTCATATGTTCCGAGCTTCTCTCTGATCTTCCTGATGTGGACATCGACTGTCCGGTCCACGACGAATACGCCTTCGCCCCACACCGCGTTGAGAAGGACATCTCTGGAAATCACCCGCCCGCGGTGACGGACAAGATAGACGAGTGTCTCAAATTCTTTTTTCGGAAACACCAGGGATTTCGTTCCGAGCGTGACCGTATAGTTCGGCACGTTGATCTCGAGCTCGTCGATCTTGAGTATGGCGGATGCTTCGGCGGCCTGGTCATCCTTCTTGTCTCTTCTCATCGCAGTCCGCACGCGCGCGATGAGTTTTTTGATGCTGATCGGTTTCACGATGTAATCTTCGGCGCCGAGTTCGAGCCCGATGACCTCGTCGATCTCGGAGCTCTTGGCCGTGAGGAAGAGCACCGGAATGGACTTGGTCCGTTCAACCCTTTTCAGTTCGCGAAGGACGTCCAGACCGTTCATCTCGGTCATCATGATGTCGAGGAGGATCAAATCCACGTGCCGCTTCACCTGATCGAGCGCCTGCTTCCCGTTCCGGGCCGTGAAAACTTTGTACCCTTCCTTTTCAAGATTGTATTGAAGCATTTCGACGATGTCTTTTTCGTCGTCGACAACAAGGATGTTCTTTTGCATTGTTCCGGTTCCGGTTTATCGTGAAATTTCGTAAGGGTCGAACGTCGTCATGCCGCTGAACTGTTTGTAGGTGCGGAGCTTTTCCACCGGCGGCATGTTGTCGATGAGCGGGATCGGGCGCTCGTTGTTATACCGGTACAGGTACCGTGCCGCCTCCTGCTGCAGTTCGTCGGGTGAAGAAAACGGTCTTGTCACATACGGCTCGATCTCGTCGAACCGTTTGATCCTTTCCATGAACCTGTTCACGGCAAGTTTCTTTTTCGACGGTACTTCGTGTTTGATGCCCAGCTTCCGCAGGTTCATTGTGAATGCGTGCGTTCTCGACCGCGGCTTGGAAACGCTCGCAAACGCGTTGTCGAGCGGCGTCTGAATATAACGAATTAAAAAGGGAAAATGCATCAATCCAAACTGGACAAAATCGAGCGCCGAAAGCGTCGAATGGCGGCCGTAGATCTTCGTAATGCGCAGGCGCGAGCACTCATCGATAGCGCTGTATTGAACAAACTGCTGCTTGCCGTCTTGATTCGGGACAAACTTGAACGTCAGAATGACGCGGTCGCCGGGGAGAAGCGCATCGTTGGGACGGAGCTTCCGGCGGTGAGACCTCTTGAGTTTCATATCGACGCCGGATTTCTTCAGCAGCTTCCAAATCGCGCTTTCCGACAATTCGATGTCGTACCAAATGGAAAGATAGAGCTTCAGCCGTTTCTGCCCGAAGCCTGTTTTCTCTCGAAGCTCGCGCAGCCGCTGCACGATCGCCGGCGGCGTTGCACGGGGACTGTGATGCGGACGACGGGATCGATCGCCAAGGCTTGAGACGTTATTCGAAGCTTTCTTGTACCGCTTAAGCCACTTGTAGAACGTCTTCCGGCTGATGGAATATTTCTGACAGATCGAAGGAACGCTTCTTCTCTCTTCGAATTCTTTCATCCATTCCATGCGCCGGGCGGCCGCGGTGTCTGCTTCTATCATGAGCGCTTCTCGGGAAAAAAATCCTGGTGAACCGAGGATTCGGCACCGTTACGATGCCTTCTTCACTTTCTCAAACCGGTGGACGATTTTTGTCTCTCCCCCGGTAACAACCGCGACAACGACAACGTCACCGTCGGATTTCAAGAGCAGATCTTTCGCTCGCACGACCGCCTCGTCTTCCTTTCCCTCAACAGTTTCGTGAGCAACTGTCTTAGGGACTTCAAGATATTTGTATACCGATACTCTGTACGTCATACGACTCCTGGTGAAATTGTACGAAAAAAATTTACCAACTGATGTTATGCACGACACGCTCAAAACAATTCTTGCTCGCTCCTACGGAGCTTCAACAAAACACGATCATTTATACAAGAAAATGTCTCAAGAACTCTAAGAAATGTCATTCTGATCCTGCCGCGTTCTCGCGAGAGAAGAATCCATGACAATCATGCACCGTGAAACTACGAAGGTCACGTGTCGTGGATGCTTCGCTGCACTCAGCATGACGTTTACAAATGCATTCTACATTGACAACATTTTTGAGAATTCTGCCAAAATAATATCGCGTACATCCGTACCTCTGAATCTATGAACTTCATAAGAATTGCAGCCGTTAGTAAAGCTCCGAAAGGAGCGACACATTTGTAGGATTGGCAATTACTACTGATCACGCCCCGTCAGGGGCGACAGATGAAAAAGTCTTTGCGTTAACCCGCCTTCCGAGCAGTCTTTTCTACCGCTTCCCACAGCAATTCGGCGATATCTTTTACCTGGACATGTTCACTCGCTTCTTTCGCCTTTACCCCGTCGTTCATCATTGTCATACAGAACGGGCAGGCAGTTCCGACCGTTCCCGCATTTGTGGCAAGCGCTTCTTCTGTTCGCTCAATATTAATTCGTTTCCCTTCCTTTTCTTCCATCCACATTCTGCCTCCCCCGGCTCCGCAGCACAATCCTCTGTCTTTCGATCGGGGCATTTCAGACAGGGACACGCCGGGGATCGACTGCAGCACCGAGCGAGGCGAATCGATGACGCCGTTGTACCGTGCGAGGTAGCATGAATCGTGGAACGTCACCGTCCCTCGATGTGATGCTTCAATCGGAATTTTTCCGGCTTCCAGCAATCCTGACAGAAAATCGGAATGATGGGCAACCTCATACTTGCCGCCGAACTGGGGATATTCATTCTTGAGTGAATGAAAACAGTGCGGGCACGTTGTGACGATCTTCTTCACTGAGTATCTGTTGAGTGTTTCGATATTTTCGGTCATCAACGACTGAGCGAGATACTCGTTTCCCATTCGGCGAGCAGCATCCCCGTTGCACTTTTCCTCAAGGCCAAGGATAGCAAACTTCACACCGGCATATTTCAGCAATTTGGAAAAAGACTGCGTCACCTTCCTGTAGCGGGCATCATACGCTCCTGCACATCCAACCCAGAACAAGACGTCAACTTCGCCGCCGTCCGCCATGCGCGGAATATCCATGCCCTCTGCCCAATCGGCGCGGGAGGAATGGCTGAAGCCCCATGGCGTGAAATTGCGCTCAAGATTTTCGAACGTTGACCGAAGTTCGGCGGGGAAACGCGATTCATTCAACACCAGACCGCGCCGCAGATCGACGATCTCGTCGACGTGCTCGATCATGACGGGGCATTCGTACACGCATGCCATGCATGTGGTACAGGCCCAGAGTTCATCTTCCGTGATGAATTGGTCGACGAGCGAATGGGCAAGAATTTCATTTTCGGCTGCAGCGTTTGCTCCCGCCGCAAGCAGCGGAGCTTTCTCCATCGTCCTGCGGCGTGTGTCGACAATAATTTTTCGCGGCGAGAGGCGTTTGCCGGTCACGTTCGCCGGGCAGACCGAATCGCACCGGCCGCATTCCGTGCAGGTATATCCGTCCAGCAATTGCTTCCACGTCAAGTCGTCGATATCGGATGCGCCGAATTTTGTCGCCGTTTCGTCATTCAGGGCGATCGGCTTCAACGCTCCCCGCGGCTTGATGCCAGAAAAGTACACATTCGGGATCGACGTCAACACGTGAAGATGCTTTGAGTACGGAAGATAGTTCAGGAAGCCGAGCACAAGAACGATATGCGACCACCAAAACAGCTGACTCCATCCGTCGACAGAGGAATTACCCGAAAACATCGCAGCTATCGCTGAAGATACCGGATGCCCGAGTCCTGCATGATACTCCCCGAGCGAAATCCGAGATGCGTTCTGAAAAAGCAGCGTCGAAACGATCAGGAAAATCCAGACGAGAATCACCGCGGCATCGGCGTTTCCGTGCGCATCGACCCGAAGCCGTTTCACCCGCGAAACGAACCTTCTCCAGAGGGCAAGCGCAACCGACACAATGACAAGAACACAAAATATTTCCTGCGTGAACGTAATGACGGAATACAATCTCCCCAGGAATCGCAAAGAAAAATTCCCGGCAATTCCCTCGCCGATCGATTCAACAACCGCCGCGATCAGAGCGAGAAATCCCCAAAAGATCGCAACGTGCATTAATCCTGCGAGCGGTTCCCGGAGCAGTTTCGTCTGCAACAGCGCAATTTTTATCACTCTCTGCATCCGCAGCAGGGGACGGTCGAACCGATCTTCCCGTTTGCCGACTTGCAGATATGAAAGAAGCCTTCGTACGCTGAATCCAAAAAGGACGAACGACGCGGCAAGTACGGTGGTGAAGAGAATGTGCGACAATCCCATAAAGTCAGGGTTTGATAAATGCCGATTGGACCAGCAGCTTACAGCGTGAGCGACCCTTCAACCACCGTGACGGCGGTTCCGATGATCGCGACGGACTTTGGCCTGCCGTGTTCGACCTGAACCTCCACCTTCACGCGGCCCGGTCTGCCGATGGCGTCGCCTTGTTCTCCGGTCATTTCGATCAGACCATCCGATTTTCCCACGAGGCTCTGCTCGACCATGTATACACCGAGCGGTCCGTTAGCGGATCCCGTGACCGGGTCTTCGTTGATGCCGTCGTTGGGGGCGAAAAACCGCGAATGGAACGTGGACGAACGATCGACAGTCTCGGTCGAAAAAATGCAAATACCCAATAACTTCTTGCGCATCAAAACTTTTTTTATTGTCTGGAAGTCGGGACGTAAGTCATACAAAACGGAGAGCCGCCGTACCGGCAAGAACGCGTTGACCCACGATACACACGGAAGCCGCTTGTCGAAATCATTTTCCTGCATTCCCAAGGACCCAACAAAATCGGCCTTCAGGTGCCGGCTCTTCTTGAACTGCGGCATTGGGAGAGCAAATTTCACTCGTGCGCCTCCGTTCTCTTTCACGACAAGAACGTCCAGGATTCCCGACGCCGTCTCAAGGCGAAAAGGGTACGACCCGTTCTTCTTCATGCCGTGCAAACCACTTTCAGCAAGCGCATGAAAGCTGCCGATGGTCGCGTGCCCGCATAACGCCACTTCGTTGGTCGGCGTGAACCAACGTATGCGAATGTCTGCATGCTTGTTCGACGGAGAAAGGACAAATGCCGTTTCAGAAAGGTTCATTTCTCGAGCGATGCTCTGCATCTGTGTTTCCGCTAGGCCGTCACCCGAGAGAACAACGGCGGCCGGATTCCCGGCGAACGCCTTGGAAGTGAACGCATCGATGTGTTTTACAGTCAATGATTTCATATTCACCGCTTCGCAAGCGAAAGAGCAATGAGCGTATTCTTCTCCCTGATATAAAAGGCAGTTGACTCGTCAACAAAAAATGAATCGGGCACGGCGCCCGGGGTCGAAGAATTTATGATGTCGGCATACACCTCTTTGGCCGTCTCCTCGTCAACGATGCACAGCCTGTTCTGTAAAATGTCAAGGTTCTTCTCTTCATCCCGCCCCTCGACCGCGTGGTAGTTGAATACGAGTTTTCCATTGGAGCGGATATATTCTACGAACCCTCGGATCGCGCTTCTCGTGCAATACTTGTCAACCAGAGGGGCCACAAGGGAAAACTCCGAGCTGTCCTCGGTGAGAGATTCCGGAAAAATGAAATTGTCGCGTCCGCGAACTCCGTTTCTTGCCTCGTAAAGGTCCGCGGGAGCCTCGCTCAATTCCTGCAGGAAATCACCGGTCGCCGCGTCGAGTTCATAGAACAAACGTCTCTCAAACATATCGCGGTACGCCATCACTCTTTCCGGGGTTGCGTAAAGAAATGCAAAGTCGTTGTTCCGCCAAAGCTCTCTCCCGGTCCCCAAATCGACGGCGATGATCTTGCCATGTTCGGGCATGTCGGGCTTTTTGAAACCGTGGAGAAATACCTTATCGTGGACAACCGTTTCGATTCCGATCCACCAGGGTTCGCCGAACGACATATTTTTCCAGAGGACATCCCCGTTGGCTGCATTCAGACAAAAGAAAGAAACCTGTTTTGCCGCGGTATCTCTGTCTTCTCCTACAATAAAATTCGTCTCCGAAAAAAGCAGACGCCAGAGAACGCCCGACGTAGCATACGACCAAGACGGTTTCAACTGTCTTTGCTGAAAAAGGGATGAAATGTTCATTGACCAATGATTGTAAGCGAAGTTGATGGTTTTGCTAAAATAATTCATTTTCGACAGAGTTTCAATGCCCAGCAGTGCCTAAATTTCATAACGTTACTTTCTTTCCGAGAAAGAAAGTAACCAAAGAAATCTCTCGAAATCGTAACGTTCGGATTCAATCCCAACCACACATGCCGTCAATTTCGGTGCGTGTATATTATTCGATTCCTCTATCATTATAATTGTGCACCGAAATTGTCCCAAGGGGATCCCTTCGGGAAAACGCTTCGATTGAATCCTACCCTCGCACGCACCCAACGATTTCGATGTATTGCAACAAATGCTCCAGTCCCAAGCTCGGAATCGGTGGGGTTGTGCGAGATGGAAGCGATTCGCGCGTTAAGAAAACGGCGGCCTTGTGGGAAGGCGTGCGGGAGCCGTTTTCTTCAGCATATGGGGAGGGACATCGCGAGGGTTCCGATTCCGAGACGCTCTCTTTGCTTCTTTCTCTGGCAACAGAGAAAGAAGACAGAGATGAGAACACTTAGACCAAAACACAACATTTTATGAGCACCGCTTGAAAATAACCAAATACCTCGCTACATTGGAAAAAATTTCTTCCACTAACACACCTCCCCCCTGTGTCACAACTTCAGCTCGACGGCAAAAGTCTGACGATTCCGAAACTTTTCGCGGCGGCAACGACCCACACACACCTCTCGCTGACTGCATCCGCACTTCGGGCGATGCGCCGTTCGCGCATGCTCGTCGAAGAATGGCTTGAAAAAAAAGAGCGCATTTATGGAGTGACAACGGGGTTCGGCGAATTCAGCAACGTCAACATTCCCTTCGACAAGATCGAGGAACTCCAGCACAATCTCATCGCGAGCCATGCGGCAGGGACCGGCGAGCCGCTGCCGGCCGAAGTCGTCCGCGCGATGATGATCCTGCGTATGAACGCATTAGCAAAAGGATTTTCAGGCATTCGCCCCGAGACCGTTGAATTCATCGCAAAATTTTTTAACGAGGGGCTCATTCCCGTCATTCCATCGCAAGGATCCGTCGGATCAAGCGGCGACCTTGTCCAACTCGCCCACCTCGTGCTGACGATGATGGGGAGAGGAAAAGTTATTTCCGGTTTGCGATTTCCAATTTCCAATTTTGGAATCACAATCGACAGTCGGCAATCGCAAATCGAAAATTCTGCCGTTGCGATGAAGAAACACAGACTAAAACCGCTAACACTGTCCGCAAAGGAAGGGCTCGCGCTGATCAACGGTACGCAGATGATGACGGCATACGCTGCGCTGGTATCACACTGGGCTGCACAATTGTGTACGCTCGCCGACATCGCTGCGGCGATGAGCGTCGAGGCATTGAAAGGGAGCGATACGCCCTTCGATGAACGTATTCACCGGCTGCGTCCGTTTAAGGGGCAGCGAGAGGCGGCAAAAAACCTGAGAATTCTTCTGCATGGGAGCGAGATCCGCGAATCGCACCGACACAGTGACCATCGTGTGCAGGATGCGTATTCCCTCCGCTGCGCGCCCCAGGTGCACGGCGCATCGCGCGACGCGCTCGAGTACATTGAGAAAGTAGTTTCCGTAGAAATAAATTCTGCCAACGACAACCCGCTCATCTTTCCCGATGACCGACAGCACCTCGAAGGGGGAAATTTTCACGGGCAGCCGATCGCGCTGGCGATGGATTTCGCCGCGATCGCATTGTCCGAACTTGCGAACATTTCCGAGCGGCGGATCGAGCGGATGGTGAACGGGTCGCTGAGCGGACTGCCGCGGTTCCTCACGCAAAACGGCGGGATTAATTCGGGATTGATGATCGCGCAATACACAGCCGCGTCGCTGGTGTCGGAGAATAAAGTGCTCGCTCATCCTGCGAGCGTCGATTCGATACCAACATCCGCTAATCAGGAGGACCACAACAGCATGGGTTCGATCAGCGCACAAAAATGCTGGCGTGTGCTGCGGAACGCACAGACCGTCATCGCCATCGAATTCCTTTGCGCAGCCCAAGCTATCGACTTCCATGCACCTCTCCAATGCGGAAAAGGAACACACGCTGCGTACCGGACCGTTCGATCCCGGATTCCGCATCTTGACCGCGACCGTGTACTATATAATGACATCCAGAAATCCTTGGGCCTCTTGTTGGACGGCAATATCCTTCGCAGCGTTATTAGCGCGGTTGGGAAATTGGCGTAAGCTGTTTAGCAAAGCATTTTTTCGTGAGCGCTGACATCGACGGCATCAAGACCATAGAGAGGATCCAAGCAGAATGACGACTTTTAACAGTTGGTTCTTCTGGGCAGCGTTGTCAGCTGCATTTGCTGCCCTTACCACGATTTTTGCGAAGATCGGCGTTCAAGACGTCGACTCGGACCTGGCGACACTCGTCCGCACCGCCATCATCATTTTCGTGCTTACCGGTTTCGTTATTTTCACGGGAAAGTGGAGCAACCCTCTGGCGCTTTCTTCAAGGACATGGATTTTTCTCGGCCTGTCTGCCTTAGCGACCGGCGCCTCGTGGGTCTGCTATTTTCGGGGGCTTCAAATCGGCGCCGCATCGAACGTCGCCGCGGTGGATAAATTCAGCCTCGTGCTCGTTGCAGTTTTCGCATTCGGATTTCTTGGCGAACGCCACTCTCTTCGCGAGTGGTTTGGCATTGCCCTCGTCGCCAGCGGCGTACTGTGCCTGGCATTCAAAAGATAATATGGATAACAGGACAGGCAGAAATGCCTGTCTACAACCGATTAATCCTATACAAAGCATTTCGCGTTCATCAAATAATTCCAGGGGGATAATGAACGAAGAATTCAAAATAACACGGAGACATTTGCCGCACTGGACGCTCAATGGCGCTACTTACTTTGTGACGTTTTGTACGCGCAATGTTGTATTGAATGAAAATGAGCAGCGAATTGTACTCGAACACATGAGAGATGGAAATGGAAGGTTCTATAATTGTTACGCAGGGATAGTTATGCCGGATCATGTACATCTTCTTTTCCAAATCAAAAAAGGATATACCTTGAGCCGGGTGATGCGGGGTATCAAGGGGGCGTCGGCACACAAAATCAATCAACACCGTGGGACACAGGGTCAAATCTGGCAGAATGAATCATATGACAGAATTGTTCGAAATGGGAAAGAATTCGATGTGAAATTGAATTACATGTTTAATAATCCGTTAAAGAAGAGATTAACGGACGACCCATCGAACTACGTCGGCTGGTACTTCAACAAAGAGATCTTTCGTAGGTCAGACATTCTTGTCTGACCTGTAACAAGCAGGGATACCTATTCTCCCAAAATATTTTATAGTTTTTCAAGCTGCTTCAGTATTTTCCTTCCCCGCGACTTGAATCCAGCGCTCGCTGTCGGCATCTGCTGCTCTATCAGAAGGCAAATCTCGCGTTTCAAGTCGGGTTCCCGTTGAGCGATATTAGCGAGCACGGTCATTGAAAACACTCTCACAGCGATCGGTTCTTTCGCCGAGGCGAGCATCTCGAAGGAGACCGTTGCAATTTTGCCGGCGATCCGCCGGGGGATCTCGACATCCTGAAGTATTCTCAGGACATTTCTTGGTACGGCATCATGAACTCCCGGCTCAAGCATGCGGTCGACCATTGCATTCAAATACGGATAGACTAAATTTGGATGTTCGTCCGCGCAATGCTTGACGATCCATGCTGCTCGCTGAGTCGTACGGTACTCTCCATTAAGAAAGAGATCCAGTAATTCCCTGAACCTCCCTTTGTTGTTCCCGACCCACTTCGCAATCCGCAAACTTTGGCGCTTCGAGTGTTCCCTCAAAATTTCCGCTTCAAGGTTCATAGCATATACTCCCGAATTGATTCTTGGATCGGCCTAACTTTACTCAAAGAGAAATCTAAAAGCAACCTCGGAGAAATAATCCTCTTCCGGTTGGAAGTAAGGGCTTTCATTCGTACATTATGGAGAAAGTATTACATCAACAAATTTTTTCGATCCCCCATGAAGCTTACCAGAAGTTTCCTTCGCACGGTCCCCAAGGTTCTTCTTCACGACCACCTCGACGGCGGCGTCCGTCCACAGACGGTCATCGAACTGGCGCGCGATCAAAAATATACAAAACTTCCCACGAAAGACGCCGGCGAGCTTGCCGTATGGTTCCAGCGCGGTGCGCAGCGCGGGAGCCTCCCGCTCTTCCTTGAGGGGTTCGAACATACGAGCGGCGTTATGCAGACGGAAGAGGCGCTTGAGCGTGTCGCGTACGAAACACTGGAAGATATGAAGAATGACGGCGTCGTCTATCTAGAAACACGCTTCGCACCCGTCTTCCACCAGAAAAAAGGATTGCACAACGAAACGATCGTGAAGGCCGTCCTCCGCGGACTGGAGCGCGGGAATAAAGACTTCGGCGTGGAGTACGGTCTTCTTCTCTGTGCGATGCGCAGCATGGACCCGAAGATATCGCAGGAGATCGCAGAGCTTGCCGTTGATTTCCGCAGCCAGGGAGTTGTCGGCTTCGACCTCGCAGGGGAAGAAGGGGGTTACCCGCCCAAAAAACATATCGACGCCTTCCATTATATTCAACGGGAAAATTTTAACATTACCGTCCACGCCGGTGAGGCGTTCGGTAAAGAGTCGATCTGGCAGGCTATTCAATGGTGCGGTGCTCACCGCGTAGGGCATGCCACACGGCTTATCGAGGACATGAAGGTAAAGGACGGTCAGGTGGTCAGCATGGGGACGCTGGCGCAATACGTGCTCGACAAGCGGATCCCGCTGGAAATTTGCCTGACAAGCAATGTCCACACCGGCGCGGTCAACAGCATCGACGAGCACCCGTTCGGGATTTTCTATCGATACAAATTCCGCGTCACTCTCAATACCGATGACAGGCTGATGAGCGGCATTACATTGACCGACGAGTACTGTACAGCAGCCGAACATTTCGGATTGAGTCTTGACGAACTCGAGAAGGTCACCATCAATGCGATGAAGAGCGCATTCATTCCGTATAAACAGCGCATCGCGATCATTTACGACGTGCTGAAACCGGGCTATGCGAAAGCAAAGACGGCGTTAAGGAAAAAATAGTCTTTGATTTCGCTGATTGCACAGATTCAGCGCAGATTTCAGATTACGCAGATTAGAAAAGGGGGGAAAATAAATGAAAACCTATGCTGAAGCAAATTATCCCAAAAAGGAAATGACGGAGAAGATCATTAAGGCGGCGTTCGCAGTCCACAACAAATTGGGCTCAGGGTTTGTAGAAAAAGTTTATGAAAATGCTCTCGCGAACGAACTGAAAAAGACAGGCTTTAAAGTCGAACAGCAGAAACAAATGAACGTGAACTATGGAGGAGAACCGGTCGGAGAATTCATTGTCGACCTGCTCATCGATAACAGCGTCATTGTCGAACTAAAAGCAGTTCGTGCTCTGGAAAGATCGTTCGAAGATAAACTGCTCCATTACTTGAAAGTATCCGATCTCCCGGTCGGCCTGCTTTTGAATTTCGGAGGCAGCAGCGTCCAAATCAAAAGAAAAGTATATTCAACCGGTTATGGAAAATCTACGTAGCCTGTCATCTGCGCAATCTGCAATCTGAGCACAATCTGAGTTATCCGAGTAATCATATGAAACTTTTTATTCTCCGGCATGCCGATGCAGAGTCCGAAGTCCACAAAAATGACGCCGACAGGAAACTGACGGCGGCGGGAATTGCCGAGGCGGAATACGCCGCAAACGCCATTCGTATCATGAAGCTGAACCTCACTGCAATTCTCACGAGCCCAACCGCGCGAGCCGCCGCAACGGCAGAAATCGTGGCCTCGCAATTCCCGTCCATCCGCGTTCAGATTCTGGAGCACCTGCTGCCTTCGGGGGAACCGAAGGATTTATTTCGGGAACTTCAGTCGTTTTCACGCGATAGCCGTGTCCTGCTCGTCACACACAAACCATTTGCAAGCCGCTGTATTGCAAGCCTCGTCGGCATGAGCAACGATTCAAAGATCAGCGTCAAGAAAGCATCGCTCTCGTGCATCGAAATCAGTTCATCGATCCAGCGCGGAGGCGGAGTACTCCTTTGGATCCTCACGAACGAACAGATGCGATTGATGAAGGAGCAAGACTAACTCGGTGCAGGCGATCGCGACGTCCTCTCTCGTCTCACGGTCCGTCGAAATAGTCCTTCCGAAAATCCCTGGATTTTCTCACTTTTTTTTGATTAATTAAGAATTGCCACTCAGCATCAATCAACAATGAACAGGCAGAAATGAGCAGCACTCTATCAAAAAATGTTCCAATCCCGTTGTTCGAGAAGTTACACGCGTTATCGCAAAATTTATGGTGGTCGTGGAACTTCGAAGCCCAGGCCATCTTCCGCGACCTCTCTCCGGATGTGTGGAAACGGACGCATCACAATCCCGTCGCCCTTCTTTCTGAAATATCTGAGGAAGAGATCGTCGCGCGGATCGGCGACGATGAATTTGCGGGAAGGATAGCATCGGCATGGGAGAGCTTCAATGCTTACATGAGCAGCAAGAGAACCTGGACGTCGTCGGACGCGAAATCCCTGAAAGGACCGATCGCGTATTTCAGCGCGGAGTTCGGATTCCACGAAAGCTTGCGGACCTATTCCGGCGGGCTTGGCATTCTTGCCGGCGACCACACAAAATCGGCAAGCGATCTTGGATTGCCCTTTATAGGAGTTTCGCTGTTCTACCGTCAGGGATACTTCGAACAGCGAATCGCGGCAGACGGCTGGCAGAACGAGCAGTATGTTTCGGCGGACCCGGCGAAACTTCCGTTGAAAATCGTCGTGGACAAAAAGGGGCAGCCGGTGCGATGCGAAGTGGAAATCGGCTTCAGCACCGTACGGTTCGAGGCATGGCAGCTGAACGTCGGACGGAGTGTCGTTTATCTGCTCGACACTAATGTGAGGGAAAACGAAGAGCGTTTCCGCGACCTCACGGCGCACGTGTACGGCGGTGACAGCACAACCCGCATTTCGCAGGAAATCATTCTCGGCGTCGGCGGCGTACGATTGCTCCGCGCCCTGAACATCCATCCCACCACGTTCCACATGAATGAAGGCCATTCGGCGTTCCTCACGCTCGAACTTTTGCGGGAAGCGATGGAAAAGAACCCCGACTCAGCCGCGGCAGTCGAACTGGTCAAGAAGCAATGCGTGTTCACGACTCATACACCGGTGCCCGCAGGACATGACCGGTTCTCAAAAGACTTGATGGAATACTCTTTTTCATCGATGAACAAGGCGATGGACATTTCCACTGAAGAGTTGATGAAGTACGGACGCATCAATCCGGCGGACTCTAACGAAACGTTTTGCATGACCGTCCTCGCGCTGAAAATGTCGCGTACGGCCAACGGCGTGAGCGAACTCCATGGACAGGTAAGCCGCGAAATGTGGAAGCCGCTCTATGGCAACGCACCTGCTGCCAAGGTCCCAATCGGATCCATTACCAACGGGGTGCATATCGGCGGCTGGCTGAATGAAAAATCTGCGCGCTTCTGGACGAAGCACCTTGGGAAAGAATGGCAAAGTCATTATCTCGACCCCGAATTCTGGGAAAAGGCCGTTCAAAGTTCCGTCATTTCAGACGAGGCGCTCTGGTCCCTGCGCTACGAGCTCCGGCGGGACGTTGTAGAGTTTGCGCGCCATACCCTTCGCACGCAGCATTCGCGTTTCGGCAACGGCACCGCAGTCTATGAAAGAGTCTTGAACCCCGACGTTCTCACCTTCGGTTTTTCCCGCCGCTTCGCGACGTATAAACGTGCGCCGCTCCTCTTCACCGACCTCGAGCGCGCGATCGAATTGTTCAGCGATGAAATCCGTCCCGTGCAGTTGATCTTTTCGGGGAAGGCGCATCCACGCGATGATGAGGGGAAAAAGTTCATCAAGCAGGTCATCGACCTGACGAACAATCCTCGCCTTTTCGGAAAGGTCGTCTTTCTCGAAAATTACGACATCAACGTTGCGCGGCACCTCGTGGCCGGCGCCGATGTCTGGCTCAACAACCCGCGCCGCCCGCTCGAAGCCAGCGGAACAAGCGGACAAAAAGTTGCGATTCACGGCGGGTTGAACTGCAGCATTATGGACGGATGGTGGCGCGAAGCATGCGACGATACGAACGGCTGGGCGATCGGAAAAGATGAAACGCCGGAACTCGCTGAGCATCAGGACATCGTGGACGCTGAAAACCTTTTCTCCGTCATCAAGAACAACATCGTCCCGGAATTTTACAAACGCGACGAAAAAAATATTCCCCGTCAATGGCTGCTGCGCGTCCGGCGGTCGATTGCGACGCTCGTTCCGCAATACAACACGCATCGTATGGTGGCGGAGTACGTTAAAAAATACTACGTTTGAAACCGTACAGGAAAGTACGGAGAAAAATATTTGATCTCGGGCACAACTTTTTCTCGGTCTCTTCGTTACTGTAGAAGAGAGGAGGAAAAGAGTATGAAAACATCATATGGTTTTGACGATCTTTCGAAGGAAGAACTTCAGGCACTTGAAGAGCTTCTGCTGGACGAGATGGAGAGGCAACAGTGGGATGCGATCACGTACTCTGTCATCCTTGGCGAGGAAGTGATCCTCCCGCGGCAATAAACTATGAAAAACATGCTTAAAGTCATCACGTGGACGGCCGTCATCGCTGGAATTGTGGCGCTCCCGTTTCTTGTTCGGAAGCGTTGCGAGCATCTGCACTATCGCGACCTGAACGTCCGCTACGACATCGACGATTACATTTCAGAGACCAGTCTGTAACTCCGCTCGGTCCCTGGAGTGAGCGGGCGTGCCGTCTCTATAATATCTTTTCCACCTTCACCATATTTGTCGTGCCGCGCGCCAGGAGAGGAATGCCGGCAGTCATCACGATATAATCCCCCTTCTTCACATACCCCGATTTCAGCAGTTCCTGCTGGATTGTCGCCAGCGTCGTGTCGGTGTCGGCAATATTCGTAACCAGTACGGACTTGACGCCCCATACTAAATTCAATCTTCGCCTGATGCGCTCGCGGTCCGTGACTGCGATGATCATTCCGTACGGCCTGTACTTCGCGATCGTCTTCGCCGTTTCTCCTGAATGCGTGATCGGGACGATCGCCGCAGCCCCGATCCGCTTTGCCAAAACGCAGGCAGCCCGCCCGAGCGCTTTGAAAATCTCAGCCTGCTTCTCGCCTGCTTCATCCGGAAGGTCGAGCTGGTCGCGATACTCTTCCTCAGCGCGCCGGATGATCAGATCCATCGTCTTCACAACCTCGACGACGTATTTCCCGACCGATGTTTCACCGCTTAACATCACCGCGTCGGCGCCGTCGAGAACGCCGTTCGCCACGTCGTTCGCTTCGGCACGCGTCGGCCGGGGGTTTTCGATCATCGATTCGAGCATTTGAGTGGCGATGATCACCGGCTTACCGGCAGCGTTCGCTTTCTTGCAGATCATTTTCTGAGCGATGGGAACATCTTCCGTTGCACACTCAACGCCGAGGTCGCCGCGGGCCACCATGATCGCATCCGCTTCACGAATGATCTCGTCGATGTTCTGCAGCGCTTCCCCCTTTTCGATCTTTGCAATGATGGGAAGTTTTTTATGCTTATCGATTTTTGAAATAATGAACTCCCTCAGGCGGCGTATATCGTCGCCGGTGCGAACGAACGAGAGCGCGACATAGTCAATGTCGTTCGCGATGCCAAACTCTAGGTCGTCCATATCCTTTTCCGTCAGCGACGGCGCACTCACTGCCACCCCCGGAAGATTAATGCCTTTGTGCTCCTTCAGGATTCCGCCGTGGACAACTTCTGTCACCACATCGGCCGCCGTCGAACTCAGCACTTTGAGCTGGAGCAAGCCGTCGTCCATCAAGATCGTATCGCCCGGTTTGACGTCTTTCGGCAGATTCTGGTACGTCGTGGAAACACGTTCGGCGTTCCCCGCAATTTCATTGATAGTAATCGTGAATTTGGCGCCGTCGACGAGACGCACTTCGGGCGATGCGAGGTTACCCGTTCTGATCTTCGGACCCTGCAGGTCCTGGAGGATGGTGATCGGCTCTCCCACCCGCTCCGCAGCTTCACGTACGGCTTTCATCGCGGCACGGTGCTCTTCGTGTGTGCCGTGGGAAAAATTAAGGCGCACAACGTCCATTCCCGCCCGAATCATTTTTTCAATGATCTCACTCGTCGACGAGGCGGGCCCAAGAGTGCAGACGATTTTTGTTTTCCCGTACATATTTTGAGATTTCATTGTCCCGGTATCCTCTGTTAGTTGGCAGGAAGAAGAGAGAGCGTGTGTTTCGCCGATTCTGTAACACGCGCGCTGTCGATCGGCATCGGATGGTATTCCCCGCTGAGCCACAAGGGCGTTTGGTCGGAATAGTGTTCGTGCATCGGTTGTCCCGATTCGCCGGTCGGTATAATGGAGAGAGCTCCGTCGATGTCCGAGAAATCGACAATTTGCCGCATCGACGGCCCAAGCGTCTCCTGGTACGGAGCGGCCAAATAATACTCGCCGCTGTTGAGTGTCGTTCCCGATCCTCCGATCGCAAACGGGCCGATATTGAAAACGGATCCCAGCGGCGGCTGTGCGCCGAACGGATGGCGGAACGTGACGGTGTGGATCAATCCCCACTGCCACGTTTTCATCTCTCCGCCGAGCGAGGTTTTTAATTCCTGGATCGCTTCTCTCAGGCTCTTCCTGATAACGTCGTCGCGCGTTTCGACCCGGGCCGTTGTCGTGTCGTCGAACCACCAAGAACCAGGGTTCTTCATCAACGCGGGGACGGTGCGGTACGGAATGTTCGCGATAAAGATATATTTTTCGAACAACGCATCCCCCATCTTTTCCTGAAAAATGTTCTTCAACAGATGCGTAAAAAAAACGTGAAAGAGCGTGGTCGGGACGTCGTCTTTCGAGAGTTGAAAATGCCAGTTTCGAAAATAGCTGAGCGCAGTCTGCATGTCAGGGTCTCCGACCGTTGTCGAATCAAACGCATGAAGAACATACGGCGTCATCTCCTTCGCAAAATATGAAAAGTAGTCTCTCTGGATCCGTTCAAAATCTTCAACCGAAAGCTTCTCCTGCTTGCGCAAAAGTTCATCAAGCCGTTGAATGCGCGACGGCGGCTCCCACAGGTTGGAGATGTGAAACGGAAGTGCCTTGTCGGTCATTTTATTGTTGGCAGTGGCGATGAACTGCTGCGGAGGATTATACAAGAACGGAAGCTGATCAAACGGAACAAAGCCCTTCCAATCATACTCTCCCGTCCATCCAGGCATGGGCAGCGTTGGGTTCTGCGCTGACCGCAGCGGCAATCGGACGCCGGCAAGGTATCCGATGTTCCCGTCCGCATCTGCATACACGAAATTTTGGCCCGGGACCGTAAACTCCTTCACGCCGCTTTTGAAATCGCTCCAATTTTTTGCTTTGTTGATGAGCAGCAGCGAGTACAATTCATCGCTCACGTCCTGCCCCGTCCACCTCATCGAGACCAGAACGTCTTTGGTTATCGAACCGACTTCGTTGACCTCATTGATGATTGGGCCGTGATTCGTCGATTTGACTGTAAGGATGACGGCGGCAGAATCCTTAACAATGATCGTATCCTGGATGACCGTCATCGGGCTCCAGACATCCCGGTAAAGATAGTCTCCTGCGGAGTTTGTCATCTCGAGATAGAAATCGGCGTCGTCTGCCATTACGTTCGTGAGCCCCCACGCAATTTGCTGATTGTGGCCGATGACGACCAATGGCGTACCGGGAAGCGAGACGCCGGCAACGTTATACTCGCCGCCGCGGAGATGAAGTTCATACCACTTTGACGGGGCGGAGAAACCGAGATGCGGGTCGTTGGCGATCATAGCTTTTCCGCTCATGGATTTTTGAGGTCCAACAGCCCAGGCGTTGCTGCCAATGTGTATTCCGGTCGTCCCGAAAAAAGTTCTGAACTCCTGGTCGGTGTCAATGAGTTTGAGCATGTCCTCGGGCATCATGCTCGCATGAAGATCTTTTGGTACGATGACGGGGGCGTTCTCGGGGAACGTGGGAAAAATTTCTTTTGCCCTCTCTTCGCCGAGTGTCTTATACAGATCCCCCAGGACGAGGTCGACGTACCACGAGATGTTTAGTTCCCACGCCATCAGCCGGGCGACCAGTATTGAATGGACAGGCTTCCATTCTTCGGGGGTGTAATTCAGCATGTCGAATTCAACCGGATATTTGCCGCGGTGCGTCGTGATGAAAGCGTTCACGCCGTCGCTGTATGCTTGGACAATGCGGCGGGATTCAGGATGCAGATTCTGTTCGATCATCTCGGCGATCCGTTTCATCCCGACCGTTCTGAACAGTTTGTCGAATTTCAATGTCGACGAGCCAAAGACCTCAGACAATCGACCTTCGCCCGCTCTCCGTGCAACGTCCATTTGCCAGAGCCGGTCCTGAGCATGCACGTAGCCCTCGGCGAAAAAAAGGTCGTGCTCGTTTTCGGCGGTGATGTGCGGAATTCCGAAATCATCCCGCTGGATCGTAACGCGGTTTTGAAGTCCCGCGACCACGACAGTGCCGTCGACCACGGGAAAAGATTTCGTCACAAGGTATCGAAGGATAAGAAGCGTAACGAGGGTAATAACAACCAATGAGCCGAAAATACCGATGACAATTTTTAACTTGGATCGCATAATTATTTTTCTAAAAGAGGATGCCGGTGCCGATGATTAGAAGCCATCCAAAAATGGTATCAATGTAGAATGCATTTGTAAACGTCATGCTGATCCCGCCGTTCTTTGGCGGGAGAAGCATCCACGACACTAAAGCTTCATAGATCCACGGTGCATGATTGTCATGGATTCTCCCGAAGGGATGCCTTCGGCATTCGCTTCGCTCCGTTTCCCGAAGGGATCCCTTTGGGACAGAATGACATTCCTTAGAGTTTTTGAGACAGCTTCTAGAATTTCGGGTTTAGGTATTAGGGCTTTGCCGCTGAGATTCCGGCACTCCTCCGCGCACTCGCTAATTTTTCAGAAGAAGAGGGAGATTCCACTCCAACAAGTATTCCCGGAATGCGGACACGGGGAGCTGCACGAGCAAGGGATGCATATCGGGGTCGAGCCACTGCATCAGAAACAAGAGATTCGCTTCCCCCATTGCCGTACATCCCGATGTCGCTGAGCTGTCGGAGCCAACAACATGGAGAAAGATACAACTTCCTTTCCCCGGAATCGAGCGGGGATTATGTTTCACGATAATCCCGTACCTGTAGTAGGCGGAGTCCATCTTCATTACTTCCGAGGATTTCCAGGGGAGCTTGCCCGCAGAATCTCTCTTGACCTCATTTTCCGAAACGAGAGAATTGTAAAACACAGACCCGGAATCGTCGACACAGTGAAGCGCTTTAGTCGCATGTTGGTACGGGAACCGAATTCCTGGCGGTGGCATAGAGTCATAACCGAAAAAATCTCCGAGTTCGAAAATGCCGGCAGGAGACCGGCGGTCGCCTTCCACCTTTTTCCGTTCTCCAAGAGGGATCGTGTGAAGTCCTATTCCCCATGCCAGTCCGGAGTCCGCCAGAAAAACTTTCCACGGAATATTGTATTGAACCCAGCCGTCCCCCGTCCGGTTGAACAAATACATTAAGCCGGTGGTGGAACTCCAATCCGGCGATATCACGAAGACGAGCTGCCCAGCGCGTTCAATTTGTGCAGAGCAGGGAGAAGCCAGTAAGAGAAAAGAAAGAAGAAAAACGATAATCGCCGATCCTGCACTTATGCAATTACTTTGTTTCTGACTGTACATTATTTTGACATTCGAGGGCATAATTCGTACATTGGTTCGCGTTTTAGAATGACACGGAACGTAGCGCAGCCTGGCTAGCGCACTACCTTGGGGTGGTAGGGGTCGCGGGTTCGAATCCCGCCGTTCCGACAAAATTCTCCCCTCCCAATTAATCTTCTGAACAACCTTCCGCGTCATTGTGGACATGCCTTGCTGGATCTATATTCTCAAGAGTAAGACAACAGGAAAATTTTACATTGGACAAACTACTAATTTACAAACCCGATTAGAGGAACACAATGCCAAACGTTCTCGGTTCACTTCATAGGGTGTTCCATGGATTCTCGTCTATCGAGAATTCTATCCAACCCACAAAGAGGCAATTAAAAGAGAACTATTTTTAAAATCGCCTCGCGGTTGGCTCGTGCTCCAACAGATCAAACAGCAAATTGATTCGAAAAATTTTCAGGAACAATCAACGGCAAGACATGCTGACTAGGCCTGTTCGTTGACACGCTAGGGGTCGCGGGTTCTCCCAAGGGGATCCTCCTAGGGAGTCCTTCGGACCTTCGGGAGAATCCCGCCGTTCCGACAAAACAAGCTGCATTTTTCTCACGCAAATCCCGAAGGGATGGCTTCGCCAGACGCCAAGTCGCAATACAATTCAAAAAATACCTCTGCGTCCTTGCGGCTTAGCGAGAAATAATTTTGTGACTCAATATAAAAAAAGTCTTTGCCGCCTGGCAAAGACTTTTTTGTTGGTGCAGAAGCCAAAACTCAATCCCCCTCAACTTAATTTCACAAGCAGTTCTTCCAGGAACGATTTCACTTCTATTAAATCTTCCCGTAATCGGGGGTCCGAACCGACGGATGCAGCGGCCGTCTCTTCGGCGGGCGCATGTCCGGGCTGAGCTTCTGCAGGAAGCAATTGCAACTGCTCCCCGCTTTCTACTTCCGGCGTCCAGGATTTAAGAACCTGCTTCGCTCCTTCAATAGTGTACCGTTCTTCACGTAGAAGCTGACGGATGTAAAGGATGAGCTTGATGTCCTTGTTCGTATAAATTCTATTGCCCGCCCTGTTCTTTGCCGGCTTCAACTGCTCGAATTCCGATTCCCAATACCGCAGCACGTATTGTTCAAGGTCGGTTATCTTGCTTACTTCGCTTATGGAATAATATAATTTTTTTATTCCAGTGGATTTCATCGGATCCTCGTGGTTTGTGGTATAGGTGGAACCACTGCAATAGTATAAAAAAGTGTTGATAATTGCAACTGTGCCGCTGGTCACGCGGAGTTTCGGGCTAAAATTACTACTTTTGTGTGATTGAATATTTCGTCCGTTCGGATGTATATTAGCCCGAGTGATTCTTGACCTTTGCAGATGGAAGCTCAAAATTTTTAATTTTATAGAAGCGTCATCTCATTGACACGGGCCATAGGATTACTAGAGGCCATCTTAAAAACATGTCACTTGATCCTTCTTCCGAAGGGCTAACGCAAGACCATTTTTGAGATAGGTTCCAGCAAAAAAGTATTTGTCTTTGAAAAATTTAAGCGTATATTTGTGGAGGATTTTTTGGAACTATTCATTGCCTGATGCTTCCCAAATCTCTTCCCCGGTTTCTTTTTGCACTTCATTCATTAACACACATCAACATTTAGGAGCTAAAAAATGAAACAGTTTCTACTCTTGTCGCTTTGCTGCTTGCTGATGGGTTCCGCTTCGGCATACAGCGGGTCATTGGATTCGACGTTGCAGAAAATGGCGGGAAGTGCTGTTCAGGGATATGTTGGACCGATCGTCTCCGGGTTCGGTGCCGATCTTAATGGAGGTTGGTTTCACAGAGCACCGACTGCGGAGATGTACGGATTCGACCTCGAGTTTGGAGTTGTAGCAATGGGAACATTGTTCAGCGATGCACACAAGACTATTCCAGCCGGCGTCGGCGGACAGTTTACTTTTGACGCTGCTCAAAGCGCACAAATAGCAGCAACTATCCCTAATTACTCCTCTCTTCCGGCAAGCTACCAATCGGCAATCAAAAACCAAATTGCCAATACCCCCTTCACTGTGGACCTGACTGGACCAACTATCATCGGTTCAAAAACTGATACTGTGAAGGTCAATTTTCATGCTCAACCGATTACAGTAAACACTCCTAATGGACCTCAGACATATAATCTTGGGTCGACCTCGATCAATACCGGAGTTACCGGTTTGCTTGACAATGTTAAAACCATCCCGCTGGCAGCTCCGCAATTGAGTATCGGAACGCTTGTCGGAACACAATTGACGTTTCGCTATTTGCCGAACGTGAAACTCAATTCAGATATCGGCGAGTTAAAATACTTCGGCTTCGGCATTCAGCACAATCCGGGCATTTGGTTCCCGAACCCTCTCCCGCTCGACGTTAGTGCAAGCTTCTTTACACAGACGCTCGATGTCGGGTCGGTATTAAAAACCAAGGCAACAGCTTTTGGAGTGAACGCAAGCAAGCGGTTCGGTCCCGGAGCGCTGAACATTACACCGTATGCCGGCTTCATGCTGGAGAGTTCAACCATGACGTTCAATTATACATCAACCCTGCAGACGCCGGACGGCGGAACCCAACAGGTTACCGTCAACCTTCCGCTGAAGGGTGATAACAAGTCACGGCTTACGCTTGGATTAAGCTTAAAGCTCCTCTTCCTGAACATCAATGCCGATTACAACATTTCGACGTATAATTCCTTCACCGGCGGCGTTATGTTTATCATTTAGTTTTTATTCCTTGAGCGGCACAAAGGCCGGGCTCGACATTGTCGGGTTCGGCCTTTTCTTTTTTTTCTCATATCAACTTCCTATATTTGGTGGACACTGATCTTTGCTCATTCTCGACGGTACACGAAACTCCCTTGACGCTCAAACGATTGCACAGTTGAAAAATTATCCGCTTCAAAAGACCGCTGCATTTTTTTTCTCTGCCATGTTGCTGTCCATCAACGGCTGCGATATCGGACAGGACAATGAAGACCCCGCGGTGAAAGCCCAGGAGCTCCGGCCGAAAGCGGCGGAGTTCGCCAACGGGCGCGACTATCTTCACGCCGAAGAACTCTATTCCCAAATCCTGCCGCTGGACCAACAGCTTCAGCAATGGGACAAGCTTGCGGAAGACCGGTCCAACGCCGCAAAGGCCGAGGCCGCTCTCGGCCTTTTTTCAAGCGCCATTGAAAACAATACCGAGGCATGGAAGTACTACCGGCAGGCCGGCGACGGCGCAGCCGAAGTCCGTTCGATGAATGCACTTGGAAATCTGTCCATCGGTCTGGGAGATTTTGAAAAGGGAATCAACCTATTGACCGATGCAATCGCAGTCAGCAAGCTCTCCTCGAACAACGAGGCCGACCCGGAAACGAGCATGAACCTGGGGAATGCATACCTCTGGTCGGGCCAGCCTGCAAGCGCTCTTGACCAGTTCGCCTCTGCGCTGGCCATTTACAACAAGCGAAGATATTCCGCTGGCATCGTGAGGGCGCTGTCGCGCGTCGGCTATGCCTATGCCAAACTTGGAAGAAGAGGAGAGGCGCTCGGCGCTTTCGCCACCGTAGATAATATTCTCAGTACGGTTCCCAACGTTATTATGAAAGGGAATTTCTCTTACGACCGCGGGAGGAGCTTGGAAGCGCTCGGAGAATGGAGCGCGGCGGCGCAATCGTTCCACAGCGGCATCGACATTCTCGAGAACCTCTCTAGCAGCGAAAAGAACGAACAGACGAACGACCTCTTGATTGTATTGTATACGGCGCTCGGGAAGGTCTATGCGCACAACTTCGCCTACCCGCTGGCGAAACAAAGCTTCATCGAAGGATACTCGCTGGCAAAAGACGCCGGTAAAAAAACCGCCATCGGTTACCTCCTGATCGCAATCGCAGATTGCGAGCGGAAGGTAGCTGCAGTCAGCCCGGACCAGCAAGCGTCGATCGCCGCGGGGACCTATTACGAACAGGCCATGACCCTTTTCGCCCGAACCGGCAATGTGTCGGGGGAAGCGTATGCCAACGTCAAGCTCGGCGCAATGAAAGAGGAAGAAGGCAACACCGACGGCGCCCTTGCTTTTTACCGCCGTGCGTTCGAATTGTGCAGCAATAAATCTGGTGAATACAACGACTGGAGCGAGAACGAAGAGTTTTTCGGGATTCGTGAAAAGGCGGAAGCGAATGGAATGCCTTTCACAGCGGAATCGTATTGGTACGAACCGCTTGTCGTTGCGCTTGCACGCGAAGGGCGTGCAGAAGAAGCGCTCGATATCTACGAGCAGGGAAAAGCGAAATCGCTCTCCGCACAACTCCGCTCCTTCCCGTTCGCATTTCGGGAAAAGAATACCGGACTCGCCGTAGAGTCGATGGAGCGCCAAATGCAGTCATTGGCCGTAAAAGAAGCCGAGCTATCGTTCCAGAAAGGCCTGGCCGCTAATCAAAAAGATGCCCAGCGCATCGCTTCGCTCGGAGCGGAGGTGACCTCGACAAAAAATGAACAGTTCGGCGCCGCCGCTTCGCTTGCACAAAAATTCCCTCAGCTCGAGATCCTTTTCCGCACGCCGACGTTTCAGGAGGCGGAGCTTCGGTCGGCACTGCCGTACGGCACAGTCGTATTGGATTATTTGATCGCCGACGACCGCATCGTGATTTTTGTGATCTCATTCGACGGGATGGGACGCCAGATGCCGGTGAACATTGTAGAAGTCCCGGCGTACAAAGACATCGTTCTCGAAAAGATCCGCCAATATACCATGATGCTGAATGAACACATTCACAGCATCGGCACAGGATATTTTCAAACGACGGACATCGAGCGTCTGTCGCAGGAGCTGTACAATTATTTCCTGCGCCCGGTGGAACGGCTTTTCGTCCAGCGCGTGGTGATCGTTCCCCCCCGGGAAATGGAAGGAGTTCCATTCCATTCTTTTACGCGTTCAACGAACGAAGGGATAAAGACGATGGTTGAGATCGCCGACGTTTCCTATCTCCCTTACCTAGCGGCCGCAAAAACCCTGCAGTCTCCCCAGCGCTTCACCAACGCCGTCATCGCAGTCGGAAATCCACGCGGCAACGATTGGCCGCTCGACTTTGAACTCCGCGACATCCGCAGTTTCTTCCGGGAAACGACAGTGTACGTATCGCAGAATGCGAATGAGAAGCAGCTGTTCGATTCGTTCGGAGACGTGCTGCAGCTTTCGACCGAGTTCTCGACCGACACTCTCTTCCCCGGCCGGTCGACGTTCGTCCTCTCGAGCGGAAGCATCACCAGCCCGGATGCGGAAATTCCCGTTGCAGATTTTCTGCGCCTTCATCCGTATCCGGTCGTGTATCTCTCGGACCAGCAATCCGGCGCATCAGCTTTGACGCCGATGCATGCTGCGCTCTTGATGATGAACGGAACTTCGAACGTCATCCTTACGTTGCGGCCGTCTGAACCAAAGGCCAATAAATTCTTCAGCGAAAAATTTTATTCTGCACTCGCCAGGGGGAGCAATGTGAACGATGCGTACCGCTCGGCCGTCGTGGCAATGGCCAAATCGCCGAACTTCAAAGCGCCGTACCAGTGGTCGCAATTCTTCAAATTCGGTAAATAAACTATCCACGAAGGGCACGAAGAGACACGAAGGGATTACAATTCTTCAAATTCCCGAATTGATGTAGCCAGGAGGGGACGAAAACACACGAAGGGTTGCAGTTCTTTAATTTCAGAAAGTGAGTCTCATGAAGGGTACGAAAACAGAAGAAGGGTTAGAGGATCTCATTTCGTAAGTTAATTCTTAAGAAATGTATTCTCTAACCCTTCGTGTCTCTTCGTGTTCTTAGTGGATTATTTCTCCAGTTTTACCTTCACGCTTCCGAGTCCGGACTCGACATAGATGTTCATCTTGCCTTCCGCCGTTGAGTAATTGTCCGTCACGTAAACGCCTTTTCTCTCTTCATCAAAATCCTTGTCGATCGTAAAATTGGAGAACCAGTTTTCCTGATAGTGAACCTTCGCTCCGGTCTCGCGCGGGATCACGATCGTCACCGCCCCCAGCCCGATCTTAATCTTCACGTTAACTTCGCGGTGAAGTTCGCCTTCGAAATTCAGATAGTATGATCCGACCCCTCCTTCGAACGTCAGCCGGTTGAAATTTGCGTTGCAGAGTTTCTCTCCAACAAATTTGCTGACGCCGGACCTGATCTCCATATCGTCGATCTCGCTCTTGTTCGGCTCCCCGAAGGTCAGCGTCGTGGAACTTGCGCCGGCCGACATGGTGAAATCTTTGATATCGAGGCCGGTCATATCAAAATCGCCCCGGCCGGCGCCGAGTTCTGCGTCGATAGAAAGCGGGACCGCATCGGTAAATCGCATATACCATTTCCCGTTCTCAAACGAGCCGTCGTTCCTGTCCTCATCGTCGTCATTCAGATGGAGCGAGACGGAATTCCCGCCGTCCGATTCGTGCGTTATGTCCAGATAGCCGACGTCGTTCTTGATGCGGTAATCGATGTCGACATTCGGCTTGTGATCGTCCTCCATCTTTACATCAAAAATCATCAGCTTATCGGAGTTGCCCCTGGAGCAAACGACCGTTCCGAACGACGACTCGAGTTTTATGCGGACTTCTTTTTCCGTCGTTCGTTTTATTTCCTTGTGCAGACCTCCTGCGGAGGCCTGCATCACGAACGCAGCGCATAAGACAAGAGGTGCCCCGTTCAACAATGTATGTATTCTTGCGTTGTGCATAGGGCTAAATCGTCTGCCTAATTTTTCCGCAGTATATTTCCAGAAGGAAAGCTACGCCGTGGCATCGCCGAAACGGGAGCCCGCAACGGCCACCCGGAAGCATTGTGCGGATTCTTTCTCTTCGTACTACGGAAAAAGGAAGGCGGAGTTACACCATCGATCAATAAAGTTGGATTTTTTTTCGGAGGTTTTTGTAGAGCATTTCGCGTGCTCGGAAGATGTGGGCTTTAACCGTCCCGATAGGAAGCTTCAAATCCTTGGCAATTTCGGCATAATCTTTCTCCTCAGAATGGCGCATGAGGATGACGGTCCGATATTTTGCCGGTAAGGATTTGATCGCCTGGTCAAGGAGCTTCGTCCGCTGCTTCGCGATGAGGTCGCGGTCGGGCTCGTAGGTCGAGTCCGGAATTTCAAAGGAAAAATCGCCGTCTGAAGATTCGATAGGCTTGTCAATCGAAAACGTTTGGAGCTTTTTCTTCCGGATATAGTCGATGCAATTATTCGTTGCGATCTTAAAAAGCCATGTGGAAAATGCGAATTCTTCGTTGAAGCTCGAGAGCGATTGGAATGCCTTGATGAAGGCTTCCTGCGTGAGGTCCTCCACTTCATCTTTGTCGTGGATCATGCGGTACAGAAGGTTTCCTATCGGGTCATGATATTTCTTCATGAGGGTCCGGTACGCGGCCTGGTTGCCGGCAATCGCGGCGGCGATGAACCGGGAGTCTTCTGCGCGGGAATCGAGTTTACGCTGGCTGAGAGCATCGCCTTTCGGCGGAAGAGGTTTCAGAGTTTTGCGTGAGGATGATGCTGCTTTTGCTCTCGTCATTGAAGATAGGATTGAAGTGATGATGTTGCTGGAATAAAAGTAGTCAAAAAATTCAGGAAGTGCAAGGTTGACCGGTAGTGTTACAATTTCAAAGTAAATGTCATTCCGGCGAACGCCGGAATGACACTAAAACTGAAACTGAGACACTTGGTAGTGTCCTAACATCAATTAATACGAATCTAACAACATGACGTCATGCTGAACTTGGTTCAGCATCTAATGGGTTTAGACCCAGAAACAAGTTCGGGGTGATGTGCACTCGAAATTAGAGCACTACCAGACACTGGGTACTGTTACAGTTTGGGATCCTCCGGCTTACTGCAAATGGATTCCCGATAAAAACGTTCGGGAATGACGCTACTTCAGCACTCGTCATGCCCGCGGATTTTTAGCGGGCATCCAAATTGTATCACTACCAGACACTGCTAAATCTTGCAATTAATATGCACAACACATACATTGTAACTATTAAAGATACCTCGGGAGGGGATCCCGTCTTAGAGTGCTTCATCAAAAGGATACACGAAAAGGCGAGCGATCTGTGTAGGTGGAATTCAGATTACATCGGTGGTGTCCTTAACAAAATTCGCATACTCCTATAAGTTTATGGAAACGTTAGGCAGCAATCTGTTCAGGTGTGTGTCCAGTCTACACGACAGCTAGTGTAAGGATACCCCGGATCAATCCTTGCAGACTTTATGGGGATGGGAATAGAATTTCTTCAGATTCGCAGAACAATGGCTGGCAGTGCCGCGGGGGCTCTATGATTCTTGAACAGCATTCTATATCGTTAAAGTAGATCGAGGATTGAGTGGTGACGAATATTATTATCACTTTTGCTCTCTGAGTTCAATCGCACGTCATGACAAATGCTTTGGGAAAAGGTACGGCGACTCAATCCAGCGAGAAGATAAAAATCGTCCTTGCAGAGGACGAAAAAAGGCTCGCACATTCTCTCGAACGGCTGCTCCTTCGGTCGGGATATGAGGTAAGTCTTGTCTTTGACGGCCAGTCAGCCATAGATTCGATTGCACGCCAGGAGCTGCAGCTCATGGTGCTCGACCTTAACCTCCCGCTAAAATCCGGTTTTGAAGTTCTCCATTACATACGATCGTCATCCTACGAAACGCCGGTCTTGATCCTGACTGCGAGGGACGCGATTGAAGACAAGATCAAAGGACTCGAGATCGGCGCCGACGATTACCTCACCAAACCTTTTGACTCAGCTGAACTGCTTGCCCGAATACAGGCAATATTGCGGCGCTCGGGCGCGTTAAGCAGTTCAATTTTGCAGAGCGCCGATTTGACCCTTGACGTTGTGAAAAGAGTCGTGAGGAGAGCAAACCAAACCATCAACCTCACCCAAACTGAATTTGCCTTGCTCGAATTCTTTCTCAGGAACAAAAATACGATCCTGACCCGCCGCCGCCTTGCGGAACAAGTATGGGGATATAAATTCGACACGGGCACAAATATTGTTGACGTCTATATCAGCTATTTAAGAGATTCAATCGACGAAGGTTTTTATCCGAAGCTTATTGAAACAGTCCGCGGTGAAGGATTCATTCTCAGAGATCGATAGACGCGATGCATTCCAGTCCATTATTGAAGAACCCTCTCCTCTGGTACGTTTCGCTGTCTATATTCTCTATCGCCTCCCTCCTGCTTTTCCATTTGATGCTTGTCCAATCGTCGATCATAGGAGAAAATGATGCTGCTCTTCGCAAGAGCGCTCTCACTGCGGCGAATGTTCTGCATCTCCTGGAAGCGCAACGTGCCTCCGAGGGTGAGATCCGCTCGGAGTTCGAGAAGCTGGCGAACCTGGACTCCTCCGGGCCCTGGGTCGAAATCCTCGACCGGCGCAATGATGTTCTTTTTCATCCTTCGACTCTTGACCGCTCGCTATCGTCTGCAACGGGAGGCGATTCTGCTTCCGATATCGTCGGCGTGCAGGATAGTACCGGACATCGAACATGCCGGGTACTTGCGATCAGAGCCGGCGGATACACCGTCTTCGCTGTATCTCCTGAACCGACGCTGACCGAAATTGCGTTCAAAAGTTTGGCCGATAGCCCGTATGTGGTTATCATGTTCTGCCTGTTCGTACTTTTCACGGCACTATTCATTTATGGTTTTCATCTGCGGCCATTGCAGAGACTCAATCAGCGTCTCATAAGGATCGTAGGGCAAACACCGCATTCAGACTCGATCGACCATCTGCACTCCAAAACAGACGGAGGATTGCGCGGAACAGAGCTAACGGCGAAAATGGTTGAGCGAATGAACGACTCAAGGAATCAAGCGCTCAACTTCTCTTCGTTTGCGTCGCACGAACTTCGGACTCCTCTGACGATAATCCGGAACCAGCTTGAAGATGCCCTTTCAGCGGATATTTCCAACCGGACGCTTCGGAAAATCGTCGGCGGTGTCTACGATGACATGCTCCGGCTCAACAACATCGTAGAATCACTTCTCAATCTCAGCACGATGCAAGCTGGAACATTTTCCTTAAAGCTGGAGAACATTCCTGTTCAACAGTTCTTCAAGAAATTCTACGATGAGGCGTTCTTTCTGACGCGTCCGAAGAATATTGCGGTGGTTCTGGGCAAAGGTCCGGCATTATTTATCTCGGGGGACTCTGCCAGACTTCGCCAGGTGTTTTTCAACCTCCTGGACAATGCTGTGAGGAACACACCCGAAAATCACCGAATTCACCTAAGCTATGAATTCGATGATGGGGATGTACTCATCAAGTTCGCGGATTCTGGAAACGGAATACCTCCGGACGTTCTTCCAAGGATCTTCGAGCCCTTCGTGCGCGGGAATGGGAGTGCAAACGACAATCAAGGATCAGGTCTGGGTTTAGCTCTCGTAAAGCTCATCGTTGACCTCCACGGCGGATCGATCATGGCCGAAAGCGTGGTCGGCAGAGGTACCACCTTTTTCCTGCGATTTCCATCGATAGCGCCATCCGAGAACACAGCGCCGGCTAAGAGCCCGCCCCCGAGGGCCACGTGATTGTGACAAACGTCATGTTTTATGAGGGTGATAAATGCCACTCTTAGAAGAGAAGAGCGAATTTTTTCACCGTTAAATTCGTTTTAGAATCATGAGGATGGAACGCGACATGCTGAGCGTGGACACTTGTCAGCTGCGTTTTTGACGCCCGAGAGGTAACAACGCACTGCGGAGCGGCGGGTGTGATTTTGCACTTCACACATACTTTTGGAGTGAGGTTTTATGAGTGATGATCCGATGCGTATACTGATTGTCGATGACGAGGAATCGTTTGCCTTAGGCACTGCTCTGCGTCTCAAAGAGAACTACGGTTACGAGACAACTCTGTTGAGATCAGGACGAGAGGCGATTGAAACATTGGGGAACGCCCAGCAGCAATTTGATGTCGTTCTCCTGGATTACATGATGCCGGACGTCAACGGCCTCAACGTGCTGCAATGGATGCACGAAGAAAAGAACAACACTCCCGTCATCATGCTGACTGGGGCCGGCACAGAACACATCGCCGTCGAGGCCATGAAACTGGGGGCATACGATTATGTTCAGAAGAATCTCATAGACATCGGCCATCTCGACATCATTCTGAGAGGAACGCATGAGCGGCATCTCTTCCGGAAAGAAAAGGAGCATCGCCTCCAGATGCTGAAAGACCGAGATCACATGCTCACTTCCCTGGAGTTCTTCCAAAGCTCGATCGACTTGCTCTCGCACGTCGTGAACAACTCCCTTGCGTTTGTTGCGCTCAATATGCGTGAACACTCTGAGGCGCTGTCCGCTGATGCAAAGGAAGAGACTCAGACTAAAATTCATGACGCTTTCGACGAGATGGAACGTGAATATAGTTTTATCGCGTCGGTCGTCGCTTTGATCCTCAGACTCAGCATTGCGATTCAGGAAATGCTGACCAGCGGCGCGGCGGCGGCGTCTGACCACATAACGCTTCAGAGCGAAATCGAATCGCTCGCGCAGGCTCACAAAGAAAAAATGGATTCTTGACGACTGACTCTTTGACCAGTCTGCAGAGAATCCTCCCTCATTCCTCCTCGGCTTCATTCCCAAGCCGCATTCAGAATTGCACTTCGGGAAATCCATCCGCCACAATGACCATTGCAACTTGATCTGCGGTCATCTCTCCCTTCGCTAAAACAGAACGTCGGTCTCTTCCGTTTTTGACGGAATATTCCAATCCGCTTTGTTCTTCTCCGGCGCTCATCATTGCACTCTCCAACGGCAAGTTCTCCTTCATTTCGCGCAATCTGAATTATTAGAAATGTCTAATAATATTGGAGCTTTCTATATTGCATATACACTCCATAAATGATAGACTTACAAGGGAATTGAAATGTAGGGAGATGTTATCCGGAGCTGATGGGATCATGTAGGGTCTTTTTGCCGGATGTTGCCGATTAACAAAGCGCTATGAAGAGAAGTGACCCCATGTCACACTATTGTTCACCTAGAATCTGGAGTGACGTCTGATGAGTGACGATCCGATACGTATACTGCTTGTCGATGACGAAGAATCGTTTGCCTTGGGCACCGCCCTGCGCCTTAAGGAGAATTACGGTTATCTCACGACCGTTCTATCTTCAGGCAGTGAGGCGATCCAAGCATTGGAGAATGCGCCGCAGCAATTTGATGTCGTTCTGCTGGATTACATGATGCCGGGCGTGAACGGCCTCAACGTGCTGCAATGGATGCACGAGCAAAAGAACAGTACCCCCGTTATCATGCTGACAGGAGCCGGTACAGAACACATTGCCGTCGAGGCCATGAAGCTTGGGGCCTACGAATATATCCAAAAAGATCTCATGGATATCGGCCACCTCGACATCATTCTGAGAGGAACGCATGAGCGGCATCTCTTTCAGAAAGAAAAGGAACATCGCCTCCAGCTGCTGAAGGATCGCGACCGGATGATGACATCGCTGGAGTCATATCAAAAATCCATTGATTCACTTTCACAAGTTGCAAGCAACTCTCTCTCTCTTGTTGCGCTCAATATTCGTGAACACTCCGAGGCTTTGTCCGCTGATGTGAAGGAAGAGACCCAGAATAAAATTCGCGGAGCTTTCGGAGAACTTGAACGGGAATATCTCTTCATTGCGTCTGTGGTAGCGTTAATTCTCAGGCTTACCGCAGCTATGCAAAAAATGCTGAGCGGCGATAGCTCTCTTTCGCCGCAGCATACGGCGCTTCAGTCCGAAATAGAATCACTGACACAGACGTACAAAGAAAAAATGGATTCTTGACGGTTGCAGCGGTTGGAAATCACTTCTAGATTCATGTTGCCATAAAACAAAAAATTGTATTCTTCTCTGGAAAAGTTGCTCACTATTGAAGAAATGACGCGGCAAAGCCGTACGGTATCAGCGTATCGCTTCCGAGTGCATATTGTCTTTCATCAAGAACCAAAGGGTAAAATATGACGCTCACAAAATTCAACGATCATCTTCAAAGCGGGAATTGGTCTATGAAAAAGCGCACCTTTGCGTTTCTTCTCAAACTTCGCAATCGCCATTTGCTTTTGCTTGACATTACCGCATTTTGCCTTATTCCGGCGATATGCTTATTGCCTTCACTTTACCTTGTGCATGATTTTGTTGGATTGGTGAGCCAAATGGCCGTGCCATTGGCAATCTATACTCTTGCATCGCTGCTCATAAAAGAGGGCGTATTTCTCGCTTTCAATTTCTACAGCCGTTACTGGCGCTACGCGAGCGTGGACGAGGTCATCTCCGTGCTCGAAGTGACGCTGACATCATGGGTTCTTACCCTCATTGCATTCTTTGGAATATTGAAACCGATCGGCTTAGTCCCCCAGACTTTTCCGTATGTCGTGCCGGTATTAGATAGTATTGTAACGATGCTCATGATCGGAGGCGTGCGGATTGCGATCAGGGTTGCGTACGTCTTCAACGAGCGGATGGGGATGGGGATTGATCATGAAGGCAAAAACGTGCTGATCGTCGGCGCCGGCCTCACCGGATCTATGATCGTGAAAGAACTTCGCGCGAATCCGCAGCTGGGGCTAATTCCAGTTGCGTTCGTCGATGACGACCCCGCCAAACAAAATATGCGCATCCACGGCATCGATGTTCTTGGGACTCTCGATGCAATGGAAGCGCTCCTGGAGCGAATGGGAATTCAAGAAGTGATTGTTGCAATGCCCACTGCTCCCGGCAGAGTCATCCAGGGAATTGTTGAGGCATGCAAAGCCGCAAATGTGGCCAGCAGAACGATTCCGAGCATCCATGAAATTCTCGCAGGTTCCGCGGTTGCACAGCTCCGCGACATCAGGATTGAAGACCTTCTCCGGCGCGGAACTGTAAAGATTGATTCAAAAAATGTCGCAAAACTTCTCCACGGCGCACGCGTGCTCGTGACCGGAGCCGGCGGCTCCATCGGAAGCGAGCTTTGCAGGCAGTTGACGGCTCTCCGCCCGAAAGAAATTATACTCCTGGGACACGGAGAGGATTCAATCTTTCATATCGCAAGGGAACTTACCGGCCGCGGCGCCATCAATGAACCGGTCATCGTTCATCCGGTGATCGCAGACCTTAGAGACAAGGAGAGGATGGAGCAGATATTCAGGCATCATATGCCGACGATCGTGTTCCATGCTGCGGCCCACAAACACGTCGGACTCATGGAAAAGAACGTGATCGATGCAGTGACGAACAATGTCCTCGGCACGCAAATTCTTGTCGATTTGGCCGATCGGTATAACGTTGAGCACCTTGTTATGATCTCATCGGATAAAGCGGTAAATCCGACAAGCGTCATGGGTGTGACGAAACGGATAGCCGAAATTGTTGTCGGACTGGCCGCCGATCGAACCAGAAAGAACTTTGTCGTTGTCCGATTCGGCAATGTGCTCGGGAGCAATGGAAGTGTCGTTCCAATCTTTCAGCGTCAAATTGAAAGCGGCGGACCTATAAAAGTCACGCACCCTGAAGTGACAAGGTTCTTCATGACAATACCGGAGGCAGTGCAACTCGTTCTTCAAGCGGGCACGATTGGACGCGGTGGAGAAACGCTTGTGCTGGATATGGGAAAACCGATCAGGATCCTGGACATCGCAAGAGACATGCTGCGGCTCAACGGATTGTCGGAAGGAGTCGACATCGATATAGTATTTACAGGGCTGCAGAAAGGCGAGAAGATGCATGAAGAACTCTTCTACGAGCAGGAAAATCCAAAGAAGTCTAAGCATGAAAACATCTTTGTGTGCAGGAATGGCAGGCATCATTATCAGGCAGCGGAAATTCTTAGTGAAAACAGCGACAATCACAACGATGAGTCGGATCCCGTGCTCCGGAGTATTCAGCAACTGATCGGATCGGCCAGGGCCGGAAATACAGGTGCCATATACCATTTCCTCAAAAAAATTGTCCCGCAATATAGCGGCGAAGAGGGCGCCACGGTACATATCGATATCGGCGACCTCGTGGCACGGAACGGTAACGCGGAACATGAAAGGAAAACCACCGCGCCTCAGGAAGAAAGAAAGAAGACTGAACAGGTCCTTAATCTGAGCCGAGTGATAAAATAATTTTGCGTAATGATTCAGAAGGAACAGCGCCGGTCAGCAGCGCACAGGAGGGTGATGTGGAGGGGCGGCAGATTTTAGGGGGAAAATCAGGAGATGGTTCTTTTGATTTTTCCCCCCAGGGTTTTCGGCAGCGAAGGAAGAAAAACGACGAAGTGCGGAACTTTGTAGTCCTCAAGATGTTTTTTGCAAACTGCGAGAATGTCCCTCTCAGAAAGACCTCTCCCCTCTTTCAAGACAACTTCTGCTTTGATCGCCTGGCCCAGCATCGCATCAGGAACTCCTATCACGCGAGCTTCCGCAATTTCATCGAGCGTATAAATAACGTTTTCAACTTCCAGCGGGCTCACCTTCTCGCCCCGGCTCTTGATCATCTCATCTTTCCGTGAGACAAAATAAAAGTAACCGTCGCCGTCCATTCTGAAAAGATCGCCGGTATGGAGAATGCGTTCCGAGGAATTTCTTCCGGGTTTCAAAACCCTGGCGGTCTCGTCCGGAGCATTCCAATAACCCTTCATGACGTTTGCCCCGCGGACCACAAGCTCGCCGGTTCTTCCGTCCTCGATCCTCTTCCCGTCCTCATCCTCGATCCACAGTTCGACGTTCGGCATTCCTTTCCCTACTGAGGTCGGACGCAGGTCAAGTTCCTCGGGCGGCAGGTACGTCGTCCGCAAACATTCTGTAAGACCGTGCATCAGGTAGAGTTTTGCAGCGGGAAAAACGCTCTTCAATTTGGGGATGAAGCTTGGGGGCAAGGCTGCCGCCGCATTCGTCAGGTATCTGACCGACGACAGATCCTCCTTCTCAAGGGAAGTCAACTGCAGAAGGAGTGAGAACATCGTCGGGACTCCCGCGAGCCCGGTGATTCGCTCTTCCTTAATCCGACGAACGATATCGTACGGAAACCCGTAGCCCTTTTCCAAAACGATTCTCCCTCCCGATTTGAAGGTGACAAGAACCTGGAGCAGGCCATAACCGAACGAAAGCTGGAGAAGACCGAGCACAATGTCATCGCTCGTGTGCTGGAGATATTCCGAGACCGATGAAACGACGGTATCGACGTTTCGATGGGTCAGCATGACACCCTTCTGCACTCCGGCGGAACCGGACGTGTATAAAATGGTCGCGAGGTCATCCTCTCCCGGTTCCGGGAAAGAACCGCTTTCAGCCGTCCGGCATGCACTTTCGAAATCGGAATACGAATCATCAGGAGCAGTTCCGCCGGCGAAGATCACCGAACGGAGATCGGCGAATGAATGTCTTGACGCCGAGATCCAAGCAAGCTGGTTCTTGGACACGACAAGAAATTTCGCCCCGCTGTGATTCATGATGAATGCAATCCGTTCCTGAGGAGTTCTCGGGTTGACGATAAGGTAACAGCCCCCCGCCCTCAACGCAGCAAACAACGAGATGACCGCTTCTGGGGAATTCTCAAGGAGGATGACGACGCGATCTCCCCGCTGCAGCCCATTTTGCACAAGAAATGCTGCCAACGCGGTTGAGCTCCGATACAGCTCGCGATATGTAAGCCGGGAATCTCCGCACCGAAGCGCGATCTTCTCAGGAAAGCGCCGCGCTGCCCGCGTAAGATATTCGTGAACGAGCATATCAGCTCCCTGCGCCGCCCAGTTTTTGCATCATGAACGATTGAATTTTCGCGATCGAATCGAAATTGTTCGCGACGAGCTCGTTATCCTCGAAGTGGATTCCATATGTCAGCTCAAGAAAACTGATCACTTCGAGTATTCCGGTAGAATCGATTGTCCCTGATCCAAGAAGAGATTCTTGCGGATCGAGTACTTTGTCGTTGAAGATGAAATTCTCCTGAATGAACCCTTTGACTTTCAGACCAATTTCTTCTTTCGTAGTGTTCATAAACGATTTTCCTGTGTGGCGTGTTCCGTGTGTTCGAGCACACGGTCGATGTTTGTTGTGAACGTACACTGATCTCCGGGAGATGGGCGGCCGCCGCTAACAAAAAGGCGATACATTAGCTGCGTTGACAAAATGCCGACCAGCGCCATGTTATCTGAATTACCGAACGCGGCAGACGCTGCGGCATTCTTCCCTTTCGCAGCACATTTGGCATAAAATCCGCGAACAGCCGCGACATCGAACAATCCGCTTTCTTTAAGGGCGTGCTCGGAGAGCATTTCTTCAACGTACTCCGGCGCGTCCGGCCCGATAAATGAAATTGCATCCGGTGCGCGGTACGGCTGTTTTTGCCTCTTCACGATCTCGTCGGGAATAATTCCCCGGGCGACTTTCTTCAGAATATATTTTTCGTTAAGAATGTTGAGCTTGTAATCTGCGGGAAGGCCGTTGCAGAATTCCATGACATCCGAATCAAGAAAAGGAAATCTTCCCTCTACGGAATGGGCCATCAACATCCTGTCTCCTTGCGATGAAATAAGATATCCTGACAGCAATGTTACAACTTCAAGATATTGAGCCTGGGCGAGCGGGTCCCAGGCGGTGAATTCCGCGGGGAGGGATGAGAGCACATCCGGGCCAGGATTGGCGCCAATGCTTTGACGAATGTCGGAGGAGAAGAACTTTTTCAGAGAAGATGTAGTGAACCAGCGGGGTTCATGAGAGAAACCCGGAAGCTGGGCCCTCTCAAGGCCTTGTCTCCAGAATTGGAGCGCCATTCCTTTGGCTTGGTTTGGCGACCGCCCGAGATAAGGATAGATCCGTTCGAATAACCGCGGCCTTATCACAGACTCCGGCTGGCGCGACCAAAACTGGCGGATCTTTGCTTCCCGAAAAATATCATACCCGCCGAGCATTTCATCTGCGCCTTCACCGGTTAGTACGGCCTTGATTCCCGATTGACGTACCAGCCGGGAGAGAAGAAAAAGCGGCGCCGGTGCCGTCCGCAGGATCGGTCTTTCAGTGTGCCAGATGACATCGGGAAAAACGCGCGCGATGTCGCTCCGCGATATGACAACCTCATGGTGTACACTGTCAAGCTGCGAAGACATCAGCTGCTGGTACGATGTTTCGTCAAACTCAGCATCATCAAAACGGAGCGAGAAGGTCTGAAAACTCCCTTTCTTTGCTTGTCGTCCCATCCAGGCTACAACGGAGCTGTCAAGCCCGCCGGAAAGATAGCTTCCAACCGGGACGTCGGCACGCAGCATGCGGAGTTCTGTTGCATGCATCAATTTTTCACGTAATGCTTCCGTTGCATCGGCCATCGGGAGTGCATACTGTTCCTTAGGGTCCGAATATTGGGGCCTCCAATAAATGCGGTCGCTGTGCGATCCATTCCTCTCGTACGTGCGCACAGAGCCGGGTTGGATTTCTTCTATCCCTTCGAAGAGTGAAACGGGTGCGAGCGATGTCCAGTACGTGAACGTCTGGTCAAGTCCCCGATGGTCGACCCTTCGAGGTACCTCGGGATCCGAAAAAATTGCTTTGACCTCGCTGGCAAACCAGATCTTTCCATGCGCTTCACAAACGTAGAGCGGGCGCACGCCAATTCTGTCGCGCGACAACACGAGTTTGCGATTCTTCGAATCCCAAAGCCCAAATGCCCATTGTCCGTTGAACCTGCGGAAGCAGTCGTTTCCCCACGTCTCGTAGGCATGAATGATCACTTCGGTATCGGATTGAGTTCGGAATCGATGGCCGAGCGATTGAAGCTCATTCCTCAACTCGATGTAATTGAAGATCTCTCCGTTGAAGACAATCCAGAGCGATCCGTCTTCGTTGGACATCGGCTGCTGCCCCCCCGACAAATCAATGATGGAGAGCCTTGCATGCACGAGTCCTGCGTTGCGGTCGCGATAGACCCCAAATTCATCGGGCCCGCGATAACGGATGCTTCCGATCATCGCTTGCAGCAATTGCGCCGATGGCGGGGCGTGTTCGTCGCCGGTATGAATAATGCCCGCTATGCCGCACATTCCAGCCTCATCGTTTACCGTGGATTAAAAATAAATCGGTTCGTTCGCTGCATTGAACTCTGACATACTAAGGATTTTTGCCTGGGGACAAAATTGAATTTTTCAGGAGTGTAATTTCGGGAACATCCTGAAAAAGCAAAGGCGGGAGGTGGAGCGGCAGAGTAGCCCGCCGTTTTGCATCGATGTCACGATAGACCCGGTTGACCTGCTCCGCCGTCAAACCGGTAGCATCGATGACTTCTTCAGCGGGATATCGGTGATTGTATGCATACAGGCATAGATCCATGGTCGTATATGGAAGAGCAAAGTAGAACTCTTCTTGTGTTTGAGCGAGCGAAAACGTGTCGGTGGTCGGTGTCTGTTTTCGGATCTCCGGAGGAAGCCCCATCGCCTCTGCGATCATGTAGACTTGAGTTTTGTATAAATGGGCTATCGGTTTAAAATCGGCGCTGCCATCACCGAGTTTAACGAAAAATCCCTGGTCATACTCGAGGCGATTAGGGGTCCCGCATACTGCGTAGTTCAGCCGGTCGGCGTGGTAATAGTCGAGCATCTTGCGTGTTCGCTGCTTGAAGTTTGTCGCAGCGACAATTTGTTGATATGCCGCGCCCGTCATTCTGACAGATCTTGTTTCTCCCGACGGAGATTTCAGTACGAGTCTCGAGATATTTAAACGGTCGGATTCGAGGATCGAAGGAATAACGATCTTGTACTTCCAGGTATCGTCAAAGTCAGGCACCACCGATCGAAGGGCTTCAGCCTGTGCCCGGTAACATCCGGCAGCTTCAAGAATCGGAGTAATATCCTGAACGAGCGACTCTACACCCAGGAAATCAACAAGGAGTTTGCCGAGGGCGAGGGAATCGGGCGACGACGTTTTCTCCGGAAGCAGCAACACGAAGACGCGGTCTTTTCCGAGCGCATGCGCGCACAGAGCAGCGCACACAGCGCTATCGATGCCTCCGGATACTGCAACGACCGCTCCTCGTTTATGAAGCACACCGCCGACCTGGGCCTTGATGAAATCCGAGATCGATTTGATCACTTCCGGGGGCTGGATTGCAAGTAATTCTTTTTGAAATTTCACGCGCGTTGCGATACTATAAGGTTAAGAATAAATGACTGATGTTATGCGGAGTTTAAAAAACTTGCCACTCCCAACGGGATGCCCTTGGCAAAAGGCTCTAAGACGCAAAGACTTTTAAGGAAAATTTTATTTTGCAATGTCTTTGGTAAAAAGAGTTGTTTTTCTTTGTGACTTTATGACTTCGTGGCAATAAAACGGTCGCTTTGCATAACACGAGTAAATGAATCTCCGTAACTGCAGAACGAACTACGCCTTCATCGCACTTTTGAATATCTCGACAATGCGTTCAAGGTCGGCTTCCGTAAGCGCCGTTCCTGACGGGAGACAAAGACCGGACTGAAAAAGATTCTCGGAGACTCCGGCGCCGCGAAACGGGAAACCCCGGAAGACGGGTTGGAGATGCATGGGTTTCCACAAGTGGCGCGATTCTATGTCATGCGTTTCGAGCAGAAGACGCACATCCTCATTGGCTGATCCGAATTCCTTCGGATCGATCCTGACGCAGGTGAGCCAGAACGTCGACCTCCCTTTTGAAATCTCCGGCATGAATGTGATTCCCGGAAGCCCCTCAAGATGCCGGCGATAGAATGCATTGATCTCCCTCCTTCGGTCGACCTTCCTCGTCAGATTTTGGAGCTGTCCTCTCCCCACTGCTGCCAGCAGGTTGCTGAGCCGATAATTGTAACCGACGCTTTTGTGTTCGTAATGAGGGACCGGCTCGCGGGCTTGTGTGGCAAGATACCTTGCCTGTGCCACAAAATCGGGGTTGTCCGAGATCAGCATACCTCCGCCGCTGGTCGTAATGATCTTATTCCCGTTGAACGACAGGACCGACATTAGTCCGAATTTTCCTGCGCTCTTTCCAGCATACTTTGCGCCAAGCGCTTCGGCGGCATCCTCGACCATGGGGATGCCATACTTCTCGAGGATCGGCAGAATACGGTCATAGTCCGCCATCTGACCGTAGAGGTCGACAACGATGGCAGCTTTCGGAAGCCTTCCCTTCTTCGACCGTGCGGCGAGTTCAGCCTCGAGCAGTACAGGATCCATATTCCACGATGGCCAATCGCTGTCGATGAAAACCGGGGACGCACCGCAATACCGTATCGCATTTGCGGTCGCAGCAAATGTAAAGTCTGAACAGATCACCTCGTCTCCTGCTTCAACGCCAAGCATCGTCAACGCGAGATGGAGCGCGGCTGTACCGCTGGCCAGGGCAACGGCATATCCGATGTCGAGATACTCTGCCATTTCCTTTTCGAATGCCTGCACATGCGGACCCAGAGTCGTGATCCAATTGGAGTCAAACGCATCGACAAGCAGCTGTTTTTCCTGGCCGTCGAGATGAGGCGGGGAGAGGTAAATTCTCATTGTCTAAGTATAGTTTTGCTGTCGCATGGGATAATATGACCGGGGGTACGATTATGAAGAAGCACTTGCACGCAATGAAGCGTTCTTCCCTTTTTATCTCAGCCCAACGATCAATCGACCTTTGCTAATTAGAAGCCATCTCAAAAACACATCACTTGATCCTTCGATGCGCTCACTCCGTTCGCTTACTCAAGATGAACAGGCCACTTGTTCACCCTGAGCAATTCCCCCGAAGGGGGGGGGGACGCGTCGAAGGGCTAGTGCAAGACCATTTTTGAGATAGCTTCTAGTCACAACGGCATCTTATTCTTGATCTTGTCGACGATCGCGTCAACAACAACGCTGTCGACCGACCTGTGGAATTTCCGTGCAAAGAACGCCCGCTTGCTCGCTTCCCTCAGTTCTTCATAATCCGACATTCGAAACGTATATGGAGAATTTCTCTGATAGCGTATCCAGTCAATATAG